>Ga0209794_1000977_pt1 | contig 27932 bp, 32 predicted proteins | sample EBPBio232013_DNA_FD_185869 | JGI IMG/M metagenome (GOLD analysis project Ga0209794, IMG submission 185869) | Wastewater treatment Type I Accumulibacter community from EBPR Bioreactor in Madison, WI, USA - Reactor 1_5/23/2013_ DNA (SPAdes)... | ecosystem: Engineered > Bioreactor > EBPR >... | reverse complement strand
CTGCCAGCGTGATGCGCATGGATGGGCCGACCATCGACAAGGCGTTCCTGTGGCCGCTGCTGGTGATGGCGATTGCCTTCACCATGCTGTTCTTCACCCTGCATATCGCGGCGATGCGCAACGAAATCCTGCGTCGGCGCGTCACCGCGCAGCGCCGTCTTGCCGCCCGCATGGCCGGGCGTGGCGAGGAGTGAGCCGATGAGCCACGCGTTCTATATCTACACGTCCTATGGCGTCAGCGGTGCGATCATCGCCATCCTCTGTCTCTGGGTGTGGCTGGATGGCCGCGCCCGCCAGAAGGAGTTGACGGCCCTGGAGGCTGCAGGCCACCGCCGCCGGTCTTCGGCCAAAACGCAGGCAGAGGACGCCGCATGAGCGAGATGGAACCTCCGAAGAAGTCCGGTGGACGCTATCTGCTGGCGCTGTTGCCGCTTCTCATTTTCGGTGGCTTTGCCTTTGTCACCGGCAAGGTGCTTTACGATCAGGAAGTGCATGGCAAGGACGTTTCGGCCATTCCTTCGGCGCTCATCGGCACGAAGGCACCGAAGCTTGATATGGCCGCGCTCGAGGGCTCCAACCGGCCTGCACTCACCGATGCGGCGATTGCCGGCAAGCTGACGCTGGTCAACGTGTTTGCCTCGTGGTGCGTGCCGTGCCGTGAGGAACATCCGGTGCTGCTCGGCCTTTCGAAAGACCCGCGCATCACCATTGTCGGGATCAACTACAAGGACCGCAACGACAATGCGCTCAGGTTCCTTGGCGAGCTTGGCAATCCCTATGCCGCCATCGGTGTCGATCCGGCGGGCAAGGCGGCGATTGACTGGGGCGTTTACGGCATTCCGGAAACCTATCTGGTCGGGCCGGACGGAACGATCCTTTACAAGAAGGTCGGTCCCTTCGACAGTATCAGCCTGACGGAGGGCCTGATGCCCGCCATCGAAAAGGCGCTTGCGGCCAAGCCGTCCTGACGTAGGATCGCCCGAATCATCATTCGGACGGTCGCCTCATGGCTGGTTACATCACCCCCATCTTTCTTCTCTTCGCGTCGAACATCTTCATGACCTTTGCCTGGTACGGGCATCTGGGTCACAAGGGCACGCCTTTGTGGATTGCCGTGTTCACATCGTGGGGGATCGCGTTTTTCGAATATTGGCTGGCGGTTCCCGCCAACCGGATCGGTCACGAAGTCTATAGCGCGGCCCAGCTCAAGACGATGCAGGAGGTGATTACCCTCATCGTCTTTGCGGGCTTCTCGATCTTTTTCCTGAAAGAAAACCTTGGCTGGAATCACCTCGTCGGCTTCGCGCTGATTGCCTGCGGCGCGGCCTTCATCTTCAAGCCGTGAGGCCGTTGCGGGCGGTCAGAGACCGCCCTGCCAGACCTTGATGGCTTCGACCGGCCAGACCAGCATCAACACGTTGAGCGTCAGGTTATCGCGAATGATAACCAGCGTCAGAAGTTCGAAAGCGATGGCCAGCGCCACCGTGACCCAGACCGGCATGCGCGCGGCAAACAGAAAGCCGAGCGCCATGAAGATCGTATCCATGCCGGAATTCAGGATGCTGTCGCCGGAATAGCCAAGCGCCATGGTGGCGGTGCGATAGCGATCAATCACCAGCGGCGAGTTTTCGGCGATTTCCCAGGCGGCTTCGATAAGAACCGCCAGCGAAAGTCTGGCGGAAAGCGGTGCGCGGCGCAAAAGCAGCCAGCCCAGCCCGTAAAACAGGAAGCCGTGGATGATATGCGAGGGCGTGTACCAGTCCGACAGGTGCTGGGAGTTTCCGGACGTGTTCACGCCCGGCTCGAAAAGTTTCACATAGCCGCATTCGCAGATGGGCAGGCGGCCCATGCTGTACAGAATGATGATCTGCGCGACCAGCAGGGCCAATGCCACGCCAAGCCAGAGGTTTCGCTTGGGGGAAACGATCTCGCTCATCGGGCCTAGTCCTTCTTCTTCTCGCCAAAGGGTTCGAGCGAGTGGCGCATGATCAGCGGCATCTGCGCCATGGTGAAGAGAACCGTGATCGGCATGGTGCCCCAGACCTTGAAGGCAACCCAGGTGTCGGTCGAAAAACCGCGCCACACGACTTCGTTCAGCACCGCCAGAAACAGAAAGAAGATGCCCCAGCGGATGGTCAGCTTGCGCCAGCCGGTGTCATCCAGCTTGAAGGCGGAGTTGAAGACATAGCCCAGAAGCGACTGGCCAAAGAGCAAGCCGCCCAGCAGAATGAAGCCGAAAAGCGCGTTGACGATGGTCGGCTTCATCTTGATGAAGGTGTCGTTCTGCAGCCACAGCGTCAGCGCGCCGAAGACGAAAACCACGATGCCGGAAATCAGCGGCATGATGGGAATGGTGCGCGTCAAAAGCCATGAAACCGTGAGGGCCACTGCCGTCGCGATCATGAACAGGCCAGTGGCGATGAAGATCGGTCCGCCGAATTCGGTCAGGATCGGGAAGGTCTGTCCCAGCCATTCACCGCGCGCATTGGCAAAGAAGAAGACGAGCAGGGGGCCAAGCTCCAGCGCCAGCTTCAGCAACGGATTGACCTCGCGGGTCATTTCCGCGCTCTTCGAAGGGGAATTTTCAAGCTCCATGGCTCATACTCCTGCAATGGCGCGGGCAAAATCGCCCGCCTCGAAGGGCTCCAGATCATCGATCCCTTCGCCGACGCCGATGAAATAGACCGGCAGCTTATGTTTGGCGGCAATGGCCACCAGAATGCCGCCGCGTGCGGTGCCATCCAGTTTGGTCATGATCAGGCCGTTGACGCCCGCCACATTGCGGAAAATCTCCACTTGGCTCAGGGCATTCTGGCCGGTGGTGGCGTCGAGCGTCTGCAACACGGTGTGCGGCGCGTCCGGGTCCAGCTTGCCGAGAACGCGCACGATCTTTTCCAGTTCCGCCATCAGTTCGGTCTTGTTCTGCAGGCGACCGGCGGTGTCGATGATCAGAACGTCGCTCTTCTTCGCCTTGGCCTGCTCAAAGGCCTCGAAGGCAAGACCGGCGGCATCAGCGCCGAGCTTGGTGCCGATGAAATCCGAGCCGGTGCGTTCCGCCCAGATTTTCAGCTGCTCGATGGCGGCGGCGCGGAACGTATCGCCGGCGGCGAGCGTCACTTTCAGGCCTGCGCCGGAAAGTTTGGCGGCCAGCTTGCCGATGGTGGTGGTCTTGCCGGTACCGTTGACGCCAACGACGAGGATGACATGCGGCTTGTGCGACAGGTCAAGCTTCAGCGGACGGGCGACAGGGCCGAGGACCTTCTCGATTTCAATGGCCATGATGCGGGCGACATCCTCGCCCGAGACATCCTTGCCGTAGCGTTCGGACGACAACGCGCCGGTGACGCGCATGGCGGTCTCGACGCCGAGATCGGACTGGATCAGCAGGTCTTCCAGCTCTTCGAGCGTATCCTCATCCAGCTTGCGCTTGGTGAAGAGGGCCGAAATCTTCTGCGAAAGCTGTGAGGATGTGCGGGCGAGACCCGCGGTGAGGCGCTGGAACCACGAGAGTTTCGGGGCGTCCTCCGCTTCTTCTATAGGGGCTTCCACCGGCTCGTCTTCGCTCAGCGCAAAGCCTGCGGGCAGCGCGGCGGCGGACGCTTCCTCTTCTACGGCAATGGGGGCCAGCGTTTCAGAAATCACCGTTTCCAGCGGCTCTTCGGCCGCAGCGACGGGTTCTGCGTGGCTGTCCTGTGCGGCATCAACCTCAACCGCCTCCAAAACCTCCTCGAAGGCCGGGGCCGCTTCGTCCACGACAGTGTCCGGGACGGCGATATCCGCTTCCGGCGGGGTCGCGTCGGCCGGGCGGTCCTTGCCGAAGGAGAAGATGCGTTTGATGAAACCGGCCATGGAGCTTTCCGTACTTCGTTTGTTGCCGTTTGTCATTTCCTGACAAACTCTGACATTCAGGCGGCAGAGGCCGCTTGCAGATCAATTGTGAGATGGCGGCCATTGTGACCGGCGATGACCGCCGACACAAGATCACGCGGCTTGAAGCCGGGGGTTGCCACGCTGGTGAAATTTTCCGTGTGCGCCATGCCGTTGTTCTCGATGAGCAAGGTCTGCACCGTGCCCGTCATGCGGGCGAGATGGGTGGCGTAAAGCGCCTCGCCGCGTTCACGCAGCCGGGCGGCGCGGGTCTTGATCAAGGCCCGGTCGAGTTGTGGCATGCGGGCGGCGGGTGTGCCGGGGCGCGGGCTATAGGGAAAGACGTGCAGTTGGGCGATGCCGCAGGCTTCGGCGAGCCGCGCCGAGTTTTCCGCCGCCTCTTCGGTTTCCGTCGGGAAGCCGGCGATCATATCTGCACTGAAGGCCATTTCGGGGCGCAGGCGGCGGGCGTCGGCGCAGAAGCGGATGGCGTCAGCGCTGGCGTGGCGACGCTTCATGCGCTTCAGGATCAGGTCGTCGCCATGCTGCAGTGAAAGATGGAGATGCGGCATGAAGCGCGGCTCATCGGCGATCAGGTCCAAGAGGTGTTTGTCCACCTCGATGCTGTCGATGGAGGAGAGGCGAAGGCGCAGGATTTCCGGCACCTGCTTCAAGACCGTTTTGGCCAGAAGGCCGAGGGTGGGCGTGCCGGGAAGGTCCGCGCCGTAGCTGGTCGCGTCAACCCCGGTCAGCACCACTTCGCGGTAGCCGCTTTCGACCAGACGGCGGGCCTGATCGACCACGGCGCCCATCGGGACCGAACGGGAATTGCCGCGACCATAGGGGATGATGCAGAAGGTGCAGCGGTGGTCGCAGCCGTTCTGGACCTGCAGGAAGGCGCGCACATGGCCGTCGATGGCGCTCACCATTTGCGGGGCGGTTTCGCGCACGCTCATAATGTCGTTGACGCGCAGCTTTTCCTCGCCCGAAACACCGAAATCGGGAAGGGCGGCATAGGAGGCTGCCTTCAGCTTTTCCTCATTGCCGAGCACGGCATAGACTTCGGGCATCGCGGCGAAGGTTGATGCTTCCGTCTGGGCGGCGCAGCCAGTCACGATGATGCGGGCATCCGGGTTCTCGCGGCGGGCGCGGCGGATTGCCTGCCTTGCCTGCCTTGTGGCTTCCGCCGTCACGGCGCAGGTGTTGAAGAGGATCGCATTGCCAAGGCCCGCTTTGGCGGCCTCGGCCCGGATCACTTCAGATTCATAGGTGTTGAGGCGGCAGCCGAAGGTGACGATTTCAACGCCGCCCTTTTCTTCACCGCTCACGGGACCATGCGCGCCCGGCTCATTCACTGGGCTTCGGCTCCGGCATCCGGGTTGCGGGTAAACGCGCCGGTCACGGGGTCTACAAGGCCAGCCCATTCCCATTCGGCCGGGCCGGTCATGATCACGTGGTCGTCGCGCTCGCGCCATTCGATCACAAGCTTGCCGCGGCCGGGGCTGGAGGCCACGGTGATTTCCACCTTGCGGCCCGTGCGGCCGGTGCGTGCGCCCGAAACCGCTGCCGAGCAGGCGGCGGAACCACAGGCGAGCGTCAGGCCAGCGCCGCGCTCCCAGGTGCGGGTCGTCATCGACGTGGGCGAGGTGACATGCGCCAGCGTGATATTGGCCTTTTCCGGGAAGATCGGGTGATTTTCGAGAAGCGGGCCGAAACGGTCGAGATCATAGCTCATGGGATCGCGATCCACCCAGAAGATGGCGTGCGGATTACCCATCGACATGGTGGCGGGCGAATGGAGAATGGGATTGTCGATCGGTCCGATCTGCAATTCGATGCGGCTCGTATCGTGGAATTCTTCCGAGAGCGGAATACGGTTCCACTCAAACACCGGCTTGCCCATGTCGACGGAAATCAGCCCGTCCTCATGTTCGACCGCGTTCAAAATGCCCGCCACCGTCTGGAAGGTGAAGGCGTGCTTTCCCGTTTCAGACGCCAGTGCATGGACCACGCAACGCGTGCCGTTGCCGCAGGCCTGCGCCTTCGTACCATCGCAGTTCAAAATGTCGATATAGGCATCGGTGCCGTCGATCTTCGGATCATGGATCGCCATGATCTGGTCGAAACGGGTCATCGGGTCGCTTGCCAGAGCAATGGCGGCGTCTGCCGTCACCTTGTTGGTGCGTCCGCGCATGTCGACCACGAGGATCTGGTTACCCAGCCCGTTCATCTTTGCGAATTCGACCGATTGCGTCATGACCATCATACCTTGCGTGTTTCCCGGCCTATATGGCCGAAAATGTGCTGCATTACCAGTGGAGAGGCCTTCTCACATGGTCGGAACGTCGAACATTTCGCCCGCCGCCATCGGGCGGAAGCGGGTGGCTTCGATTTCAGCGGCCTCAAGCGCCTCAGCGAGGTGATCCACGGGCGCATTGATCGCTTCATTGGTCAGCTGGAACGTGCCGAAATGATGGCCAATGGCGTGTGCCGCCCCGAGAAGACGAAAACCTTCAACCGCTTCCGCCGGATTCTGGTGCTGGGCTTCCATGAACCAGCGCGGCTCATAGGCGCCGATGGGCAGGATGGCGAGGCGGGCCGGGCCGTATTTTTGCACGATGGCGCGGTAATTGCGCCCGCCATGGAAGCCGGTATCGCCGATGTGGTAGATCAGGCCCGCGGGCGTTTCGAGCACGAAAGCGGCCCAAAGCGCCATCGAGCGATCGCGCAACCCCCGTGCCGACCAGTGATGGCAGGGTTCAGCCGTGAAGGTAATGCCTTCGAAGCTTCGGCTTTCCTCCCAATCCAGTGTCGCGATGCGGCTGTTCTGCACCGAAGGCCGCATGATTGTGTCGTTGCCCAGCGGGGTGATGAATAGCGGATCGAAGGCTTCGGCCAGACGCTGCAGGGTCTTGAGGTCGAGATGGTCGTAATGATTGTGGGTCACGAGCACCACATCGATCTTCGGCAGGTCATCAAAGGCAATGCCCGGCGCAATCACCCGCTTCGGTCCGGCAAAGCGCATCGGGCTTGCCCGATCCGACCACACGGGATCGGTCAGGATGTTGAGACCGGCCACCTGTATCAGCATGGAGGCATGGCCGATCATGGTGACACGCAGGTCGCTGCCATTTACACGCGCTGCCGGGCGTGCCGGCGTGGGCAGTGGCAGGTGCTTCGGCCAACGGGCACGCGTTTCCTTCAGGTTCCAGCGAATGACGTCCTTCAGACCCAGCGGGGCGATGCCGTCCGGGTTAAAAAAGCGCAGGCCGTCGAAGTGATCGCTTTCCGGTCCCTGATAATAGGGGTTTGCCTTCAGGGGCATTCGTACCATCCTTTGTGTCTGCTCGAAGCTATCAGATATGAAGGCTCTGGCCGTTCAGCAATTGTCCCGGGTGCAAAACCACTTCGCACATTTGCCGGAAATGCTGATTTTCCGGGCTTGTGGTTGACTTTTTCGAGCGCTTCCTGTTTAAGCCCCACGATCTGCTGACAAGTTCATGACTTGAAGCCGCCGACCGGAACGAGATTCCGGAGGTCAACATCCGACAGCGCGTTGCGCCCTCGGGTGCTTTTTGGCTTATGCGTCTTGTATTCGACAGCGGAAAACCCAAGCTTTCGGGTGATCCCAAAAGCGAGAAGGAAGAGCTTGATGTTTGAAAACCTCCAGGAGCGCCTTGGTTCCATTTTGAATGGACTGACAGGTCGCGGCTCGCTTTCCGAGGCGGATGTCTCGGCGGCGCTGCGCGAGGTTCGCCGCGCGCTGCTTGAAGCCGACGTGGCGCTGGAGGTTGTGCGTTCCTTTACCGACCGCGTTCGCGAGAAGGCCGTTGGTTCGGAAGTTCTGAAGTCGATCAAGCCCGGCCAGATGGTCGTGAAGATCGTCCATGACGAGCTGATCGAAATGCTGGGCGCGGAAGGCGAGGTCATCGACCTCAACGCGCCCGCCCCGGTCGTCATCATGATGGTCGGTCTGCAGGGTTCCGGTAAGACGACGACGACGGCAAAGATCGCCAAGCGCCTGACGGAGCGCGAGCGCAAGAAAGTGCTCATGGCCTCGCTCGACACGCGCCGTCCGGCCGCGCAGGAGCAGCTTCGCCAGTTGGGTGTGCAGACGGGCGTTGAGACGCTGCCGGTGATCGCCGGTCAGTCGCCGACCGATATTTCGGCCCGCGCCGTTCAGGCCGCCAAGCTTGGCGGTTACGATGTGGTGATCCTCGACACGGCAGGCCGCACGCATATCGACGAGCCGCTGATGGTCGAGATGGCCGAGATCAAGCGCCGCTCGACCCCGCATGAAATCCTGCTGGTCGCGGATTCGCTGACAGGTCAGGACGCCGTCAATCTCGCCCGTTCCTTCGATGATCGCATCGGCATTACCGGCCTTGTGCTGACGCGTATGGATGGCGACGGTCGCGGCGGTGCCGCACTTTCGATGCGTGCCGTCACCGGCAAGCCGATCAAGCTGATCGGTGTTGGCGAAAAGATGGCGGAACTGGAAGAGTTCCACCCACGCCGGATTGCCGACCGTATCCTCGGCATGGGCGACATCGTGGCGCTGGTTGAAAAGGCCGCCGAGAATATCGACGCCGAGAAGGCCGCTGCCATGGCGGCGCGTCTTGCCAAGGGCAAGTTCGACCTCAACGACATGGCCGACCAGCTGCGCCAGATGCAGAAGATGGGCGGCATGGGCGGTATCATGGGTCTGATGCCCGGCATGTCCGGCATGAAGGACAAGATGGCGGCGGCCGGTCTCGATGATCGCCTGTTCAAGCGCCAGATCGCCATCATCTCGTCCATGACCAAGGAAGAGCGTGGCAACCCGGATATTCTGAAGCATTCCCGCAAGAAGCGCATTGCCGCCGGTTCCGGCACGGATGCCGCTGAAATCAACAAGCTGCTCAAGATGCATCGCGGCATGGCTGACATGATGAAAGCCATGGGCGGCAAGGGCAAAGGCGGCATGATGAAGCAGATGATGGGCGGCCTTGCCGGCAAGATGGGCCTGGGTGGCCTTGGCGGCGGCATGCCTGACCTGTCGAACATGGACCCGTCGCAGCTGGAAGCGCTGGCCAAGCAGGCGGAAGCCGCTGGCCTGACAAAGCCCGGTGCCATGCCGGGCCTGGGTGGCCTTGGCGGTGCAGGTCTTCCGGGTCTCGGTGGTGCGAAGCTTCCGGGTCTTGGCGGTCTTCCGGGCCTGCCCGGCTTTCCGAAGAAGAAGTAAGGGAGAGCACTGATGATCGACCCGGCCATTCGCGAACAGCTTTCCGGCTATCGCCAGTCCATCGACAACATCGACGCTGCGCTGGTGCATATGCTTGCCGAGCGCTTCCGTTGCACCAAGGCCGTCGGTGTTCTGAAGGCCAAGTACAATCTTCCGCCTGCCGATCCGGCACGCGAGGAATACCAGATCGAGCGCCTGCGCCGTCTTGCCGACGACGCCCATCTCGATCCCGACTTTGCGGAGAAGTTCCTCAACTTCATCATCAAGGAAGTGATCCGCCACCATGAAGCCATCGCCGCCGAACACGAAAGCGGTCAAGCGAAGTAACACCGCCCGACCGGCGGAAACAAACACCACAAAGGAGTAAACCCATGTCCCTCAAGATTCGTCTCGCCCGTGGCGGTTCCAAGAAGCGTCCTTACTACACGATCGTCGTTGCTGACGCCCGCAGCCCGCGCGATGGCCGTTTCATCGAAAAGCTCGGTTCCTGGAACCCGATGCTCGGCAAGGACGACGAAAAGCGCGTTGAACTGAACGCTGACCGCGTTCAGCATTGGCTGTCGAACGGCGCACAGCCGACCGACCGCGTTCTGCGCTTCCTCGACCAGGCTGGCCTGCTGAAGCGTGATGTCAAGAGCAACCCGGAAAAGGGTAAGCCGGGCAAGAAGGCTGTCGAGCGCGCTGCTGAAAAGGCCCAGAAGGCCGCTGAAGCTGCCGAAGCCGCAGAATAATCTGTTCGCAGATCAGGAAAACGGGTGGCGTGGCATCACGCCGCCCGTTTTTCGTTTTCATGAAGGAGCCATCCGTTTATGTAAGGACGGCTCACGGAGACATATCATGGCAAAGCTCGAAAACCCGGTCCTTATGGGTGTGATTGGTGCCGCGCAGGGGCTCAGGGGTGAAGTGCGGGTGCGTACCTTTACCGGCGATCCCATGGCGTTTGGCGAATACGGCCACCTGCACAGCACGGACGGGCGCGTTTTCGAGGTGCTCGACATTCGCGAGGGCAAAAATGTCGTGATCGTGCGCTTTCGTGGCGTGAACGACCGCAACGCGGCGGAAGCGCTGAACGGGCTTGAGCTTTACGTGGAGCGCGAAAACCTGCCCGACGAGGAACTGGACGATGACGAGTTCTTCTATGCCGATCTCGAAGGTCTTGAGGTTATCGATGCCGAAGGCAAGTCCTACGGCAATGTCAGTGCCGTTTTCGATTTCGGCGCGGGCGACCTTCTGGAGCTGAAGGGGCCGGGCAAGCGCCCCGTGCTCATTCCCTTTTCCGAGGCGGCGGTTCTCGAAATCGATCTGGATGGCGGCAAGATGTTGATTGATCCGATTGCCGCCGGGCTCGTCGATACGGGCGATGATGACCCGTTGAAGCCGGGATCATAACCCATGACGTTTCGCGCCACCGTTCTGACGCTCTATCCGGAAATGTTCCCCGGCCATCTGCAGCACTCGCTCTCTGGCAAGGCGCTGGAACGGGAGGACTGGTCGCTTGAGGCCGTCCAGATCCGTGACTTTGCTTCGGATCGTCATCGCACGGTGGATGATACGCCTGCAGGCGGCGGGGCGGGCATGGTGTTGAAGCCGGATATTCTGGCGGCCGCCATCGATAACGCCGCACCTGAGGGCGATACGCGCCCCAAACTTCTGATGAGCCCAAGGGGCAGGCCGCTGACCCAGAAGCGGGTGCGGGAACTGGCCGCAGGGGATGGCTGCATCATCGTCTGCGGACGGTTCGAGGGTGTTGACCAGCGGGTGATCGAGGCGCGCGGCCTTGAAGAGGTTTCCATCGGCGATTACGTGCTTTCGGGCGGCGAGCCTGCGGCGTTGACACTTCTGGATGCCGTGGTGCGGGTGCTTCCGGGCGTCATGGGCAATGCGCTGTCCGGCGTGCATGAGAGCTTTGAGGGCGACCTTCTCGAGCATCCGCATTACACCCGGCCACAGGTTTTCGAGGGACGCGATATTCCCGCTGTCCTGACATCCGGGAACCATGCGGCCATCGACAAGTGGCGCCATGAGCGCGCCGAAGAGCTGACGCGCGTGCGGCGTCCCGATCTTTGGGCCGCTTACAAGGGCAAATGATCGGCTGCACCTGTTGATTTGGCGGGGACAATCGTGTATGGCCCAACCACAAATCACGGGTTCGCCCGATGATGGTAACCAACTACCGCAAACAAAGAACATGCAATCCGCTTCCGCCTTTGGCGCATCCCCGCGGACATTCAACGGGATGATGAAAGCGTTCTGGCTGTTTCAGAAGAACCTAGAGGTTAGAGATGACCAACATCATCAAGCAGATTGAGGCTGAACAGGCCGCCAAGATTGAAGCCCAGCGCACCCTGCCGGAATTTTCCGCTGGCGACACGCTGCGCGTCAACGTGAAGGTTACGGAAGGTAACCGTACCCGCGTTCAGGCCTATGAAGGCGTTTGCATCGCCCGTTCGGGTGGCGGCATCAACGAGAGCTTCACCGTTCGCAAGATCTCCTACGGCGAAGGCGTCGAGCGCGTGTTCCCGATCTACTCCCCGCTCGTCGAGAGCGTTGAAGTCGTGCGCCGCGGTAAGGTCCGTCGCGCCAAGCTCTACTACCTGCGCGACCGTCGCGGCAAGTCGGCCCGTATCGTCGAGAACACGGGCACCCGCGCCCGCAAGCTCAACGATTCCGAGCGCGCTGCTGTTGCTGCCGAAAAGGCTCGTATCGAAGCTGAAAAGATCGCTGCCGCTCAGGCTCTGGCTGCTGAAAAGGCCGCTGCAGAAGCCGCTGAAAAGGCCGCTGCTGCCGCTGCTGCTTCGACCGAAGCCGCTGGCGAATAAGACATTTCCCTTCACGGGGTTGCGGAAAGGCGGTCTTCGGGCCGCCTTTTTGCGTTCCAGGTCTCCCTTGAAACGACATTTCTCCACGCCTTCGATTTTGAGCCGGTTCGCCTTGTCATGGACGAATGATTCGTGACATCTACTCGGGTCCACCACAGGAGAAAAACATGTTCCTTCGCCGCGCCGTCCTTGCCGGTCTTTCCGCTCTCGCCCTGATCCCGTTTGCGGCGCAGGCCGCTGATCTGCCGGATCTCAAGGGGCGCAAGGTCATCGTGGTGACGGAAAATGCCTACCCGCCGCTGCAGTTTGTCGATCCGAAGAGCGGCAAGGCGATTGGCTGGGAATATGACGCGATGAACGAGATCGCCAAGCGTCTCAACTTCACGGTCGAGTATCAGAACACATCATGGGATGCGATGATCCAGTCCGTTTCCGATGGCCAGTACCAGATCGGCATGACGGGCATCACCATCAAGGATGACCGCAAGGAGAAGGTGGATTTCTCCGATCCCTATATGCGTTCGCAGCAGTTGATGCTGGTGCGCGGCGACGAAACCCGCTTTACCGATGGCAAGAGCTTTGCGGCCTTTGAAAAGGGTCTTGTGGGCGCGCAGCCCGGTACGAGCCCGTTCTACACGGCGGTTTATGAAATCCTCGATGGCAATGAGCAGAACCCGCGCATCAAGCTGTTCGAGACGTTTGGTGCAACGGTGCAGGCCCTGAAGGCCGGTGACGTTGATCTGGTCTTGACCGACAGCACGGCTGGCAAGGGCTATGCAGATGCCTCCAACGGCACCTTGAAGCTGATCGGCGAGCCATTGGGCGCGGAAGATTTCGGCTTCATCTTCCAGAAGGGCTCCGATCTCGTTGCGCCCGTCAATGCCGCGATTGCCGCGCTGAAGGCCGATGGCACGATGGATGCGCTCAACAAGAAGTGGTTCCTCGACTACAAGATGGGCGAATAATCACGGCGCGCCGCGATGGGGTTCCAGACGCTTCCCGGCAAAGCCAAGGGTGATGGCGACCGGCCCTGGTGGCTGGTGGCCCTCCTTGTCATCGGTGCGGCCATCGCAGCCGTCATCGTTTTCAACGATCTCTATGCGCAGGTTTTCCAGACCGTCTCGCGCGGTGTTGGCATTACCGTTTTCGTCACGCTGGCGGGATTTGCTCTCGCTTCACTGCTTGGTCTTCTCGTGGCGCTGGCCGGACTGTCGGACAGTGTGCTTCTGCGTCAGGTGGCACGCTTCTATGTCGAGGTGATCCGCGGCATTCCGGTTCTGGTGCTCCTGTTTTATGCCGCCTTTGTCGGTGCGCCCGCCTTTGTCAGCTTGTGGAACCTGCTGACGACTCCCCTGCAGCAACTCGGCCTTTTCGAGGCGTTGCAGGTCAGGGATGTATCCTTGATGTGGCGGGCCATCATCGCGCTGATGATCGGCTATTCCGCGTTTATCGCCGAAATCTTCCGCGCCGGATTCCAGTCCGTCGACAAGGGCCAGATCGAGGCCGCCATGTCGCTCGGTCTTAATCGGGCGCAGCGTTTCCGTCTGGTGGTGTTTCCGCAGGCGATCCGGGTGATCTTTCCGCCGCTTTCCAACGATTTCGTGGCCATGGTGAAGGACAGTTCGCTGGTCTCGGTGCTTGGCGTTGCCGATATCAGTCAGGCGGGCAAGATCTACGCCTCCGGCTCGTTTCGCTTTTTCGAAACCTATTCAATCGTCGCCTATATCTACCTGATCCTGACCATTGGCCTTTCGCTTCTCCTGCGCCGGATCGAGGCGGGCATGCGGCGAAAGGCGGAGCGTCGATCGCGTTAAGCAGCAGGGATTTGCTTGCATTGCAGCATGTTTCATCGCTTCGGAGTTCCTTGCCGATGCCGGGAAAAGCTGGTAAGGACGCGGCCATGGAATCCAAATTCGGTTGCGCAGACCCGAGAATTGTCGTGCTGCAGGATCACAAGCGCCTGCCAGCCCGCTTTTACGCGCAGTTTTGCGGCGCGCTTCTCGCCCGACTTTCCTGATTTCGGACCGCCGGACCTCCGGATTTTCTACTTTTTCCAGAAATTCACACACTTGCAGACGGATGTGAACCATGAGCGCACCGCGTACCCTTTACGACAAGATTTGGGACGACCACGTCGTCGACACGCAGGAAGACGGCACCTGTCTTCTCTATATCGACCGTCACCTCGTGCATGAAGTGACGTCGCCGCAGGCCTTTGAAGGTCTGCGTATGGCTGGCCGTCAGGTTCATGCCCCGCAGCGCACGCTGGCCGTTGTCGACCACAACGTTCCGACCACGCCGGATCGCGTTGAAGGCATCAAGAACGAGGAAAGCCGCATCCAGGTGGAAGCGCTGGCCCAGAACGCCAAGGAATTCGGCGTTGAGTATTACTCCGAGCGCGACAAGCGCCAGGGCATCGTGCACATCGTCGGCCCGGAACAGGGTTTCACCCTGCCGGGCATGACCATCGTGTGCGGCGACAGCCACACCTCCACGCATGGCGCGTTCGGCTCGCTCGCCCATGGTATTGGCACCTCTGAAGTGGAACACGTTCTGGCCACCCAGACGCTGATCCAGAAGAAGGCCAAGAACATGCTGGTGCGTGTTGACGGCAAGCTGCCGGAAGGCGTGACCGCCAAGGACATCATCCTCGCCATCATCGGTGAAATCGGCACCGCAGGCGGCACCGGCCACGTCATCGAGTTCGCCGGCGAAGCCATCGAAGCCCTTTCGATGGAAGGCCGCATGACGGTCTGCAACATGACCATCGAAGGCGGCGCCCGCGCCGGTCTCATCGCGCCCGATGAGAAGACCTTCGAATACATCGCTTCCAAGCCGCGCGCTCCGAAGGGCGAAGCCCTCGAGCAGGCGATTTCCTACTGGAAGACGCTCAAGACCGACGAAGGCGCTCATTTCGACCGCGTTGTCGTGCTCGATGCCGCCAACCTGCCGCCCATCGTTTCCTGGGGTTCTTCGCCGGAAGACGTGATCTCGGTCGATGGTGTTGTTCCGAACCCGGACGACATCGAAGACGAGAACAAGCGCACCTCCAAGTGGCGCGCGCTTGACTATATGGGCCTGAAGCCGGGCACGAAGATCACCGACATCACCGTGGATCGCGTGTTTATCGGTTCGTGCACCAACGGCCGCATCGAAGACCTGCGCGCTGCCGCCAAGGTTGTCGAAGGCAAGAAGGTGGCGTCCACGGTCAACGCCATGGTCGTTCCGGGCTCCGGTCTGGTCAAGGAACAGGCGGAAGCCGAAGGCCTCGACAAGATCTTCAAGGAAGCCGGTTTCGAATGGCGCGAGCCGGGCTGCTCCATGTGCCTTGCCATGAATGACGACCGCCTGAAGCCCTATGAGCGTTGCGCCTCGACCTCGAACCGCAACTTCGAAGGCCGTCAGGGCTACAAGGGCCGCACGCATCTCGTCTCCCCGGCCATGGCGGCCGCTGCGGCGATTGCCGGTCACTTCGTCGACGTGCGTGACTGGGCTTGATCCAAGCCTCAATCACACTTCAAGAGGCCGGGGTTTTGCCCCGGCCTTTTTGTTTCAGCGGATGACCCGGACCACGGTGCGGGTGTCGATATGCGGCAGAAGCCGTAGCATGTCGCGTCTTGCGACGGCGACGCAGCCCGCTGTTGGCTCGTATCCGGGTCGAATCAGATGGAAGAAAATGGCCGATCCGCGCCCTTGCGCGCGCGCCGTTACGTTCCAGTCCATTACGAGAACGATGTCGTAAAGCCCGTCCGTTCGCATCAATTCTTCGTGACTTGGCGTGAACGGTGCGGCGACGGGGCGATTGTAACAGGCGTGGCCTTTGGCATCGCACCACAGCATGGTGCGGCGGATGGGCTTTAGCGGAAGCGCCGAAATGGCCGTCTTGATCCGGTCCGTCCGGCGGTATCCGCCAAGGATGCGCATTGTGGCCAAGGGGGTTGCGCCATCTCCCTCGCGTTTGAACGCAGTGATGCCGGAGCGACCGATGGCTGCTTGAAGCGTCAGCGATCCGAAGGTGACAATGGCGCGTTTGCGGTCACGCGGGGCAGGGCGCACGCAGATTGTCTTCTTCACGGGCATTTTCATGGGCTTGAACCGCCGCATTTTATTCCCAATTCTCATCATTGTGACAGCGGGCGGCCTGAACTCGCCATGATGTCGCAAACATAGCATGGGCGATTGCCATTGCCGCAAGATCGCGTAGGAAGAAATCAGCAAGAAAAGGTGAAAACATCGCATGACAGCCCGGACCATTCTTCTGGTGGATGACGACAACGATCTGCGTGGCATGCTCGTGGAGCAACTCGCTCTTTATGACGAGTTCGAGCTTGTGGAAGCCGATACGGCGACGCGGGCGATTGCCATTGCCGGGGAAGGTCATATCGATCTGGCGATCATGGATGTGGGCCTGCCGGACATGGATGGACGCGAGGCTGTCAAGCTGATGCGCCGCAACGGCTTCAAGCCACCGGTCATCATGCTGACCGGGCATGACACGGATTCCGACACGATCCTCGGGCTTGAGGCGGGCGCCAATGACTATGTGACGAAGCCGTTTCGCTTTGCCGTGCTTCTGGCGCGCGTAAGAGCGCAGCTTCGTCAGTATGAGCAGAGTGAAGATGCCACCTTCACGGTCGGCCCCTATCTCTTCAAGCCCAGCCAGAAGCAGCTGACCACGGCGGATGGCAAGAAAATCCGCCTGACCGAAAAGGAAGCGGCGATCATCCGCTACCTCTACCGCGCCAGCCAGAAGGTTGTGACGCGCGATGTGCTTCTGGAAGAAGTCTGGGGCTATAATTCCGGCGTGACCACGCATACACTGGAAACGCATGTGTACCGCCTGCGGCAGAAGATCGAGCGCGATCCTTCCAACGCGGAAATTCTCGTCACCGAGAATGGCGGCTACAAGATCGTACCCTGATTGAAGAGAGGGCCTTTTCGTGGCGCTTGCCGATGATATTCGTGTTTTGACTGGTGCCCCGGTGTTTTCCCGTCTGCCGGAAGAGGCCTTGCGTCTGGTCGCCTTCGGCGCGGTGAGGCGTTATCTCGCCGAGGGTGAGGTGCTCTTTCACGAAGGAACGCCTGCGGATTCGGCCTATATCGTTGTATCGGGGCGTCTTGGCGTTCTGGCGGCGGATGGTTCGACGACCCACGAACCGGCGGGTCCCGGTACGCTCATCTCGGAACTGGCGCTGGTGTCTGCCGTCGATCGCAAATTCACGGCGATTGCCGAGCGCGATTGCGAGGTGCTGGGCATTTCGCGGTCTCTGTTTCGCCGCCTCATCGAGGAATATCCGCAGGCCGGTGCCATTATCGAGGCGCGTATTCGCGAAAATATCACGCGGCTTGCCAGCGATGCGGCCGCGCTGAAGGCGCGCTTTGCCTACTGATCCTGTCGCTTAGAACTGAAAGCGGGCCGTGACCGGAACGTGGTCGGACGGTCGGTCCCAGCCGCGGGCCTCGCGCAGGATGTCGATGGATTTGAGGGCCGGGCCAAGGTCGGACGAAGACCAGATGTGGTCAAGACGGCGGCCCCGGTCGGCGGCGTCCCAATCCTTGGCGCGGTAGCTCCACCACGTATAGAGCTTTTCCGGTTCAGGCGTGAACTGGCGCATCAGATCCAGCCAGTTGCCGCGTTTCATGACATCGAGAAGCCCTTCGGTCTCGACCGGCGTGTGGCTGACGATCTTCAGCAACTGCTTGTGCGACCAGACGTCGTTTTCGAGTGGCGCTATGTTCAGATCACCAACGAGAATGGATGAGACGCCCGGCTCGGCATCGGCCTTCAACGCCTTCATCTCTTCAATGAAATCCAACTTGTGGCCGAATTTCGGATTGATGGCGCGGTCTGGCTCATCGCCGCCGGCCGGAACATAGAAATTGTGCAGGCGAATGCGGCGCCCGCCATGTTCAAAGATTGCCGAGATGTGGCGGGAATCGCCGACGCCGCAGTAATCCTGCCGGTGGTCTTCCGTCAGCGGGCGTTTGGCGGCAATGGCCACGCCGTGATAGCCCTTCTGGCCATGGATGACGATATGCTCGTAGCCCAGCGCTTTCAGCGGCTCCAGCGGGAACTCGCTGTTCTGGCACTTGGTTTCCTGCAGGCAGAGAATGTCCGGGCGATACTGCGTCAGGAACTGCTCGACGATGGGCATGCGAAGCCGCACCGAATTGATGTTCCAGGTGGTGATGGAAAGAGGTGCGGTGGCGGTCATCTGAATGATCAGATCTTCTTGCCGCTGAGGCCGCGAACCTCGTCGTAAGGGATCGTGAAGACCTTTTCATCGAAGTGCACGCCGCTCTTCACATTGAAGATCACCACGGTCGTGTCCTTGCCCTGGGCATCCGTGGTGGTCCACTGGCGCAGGTCGTAGGTCTTCGGGTCAAACATCAGCGTAATGACCTGATCGCCAAACACCGACTTGTCGCCGAGAACAATGGTGGTGAGGTCGTTGCTCTGCTGAACATCGCGCACCATCTGGTGCTGCAGGTCGATCTTGTCGGCCAGAAGCAGGCTGAGCGGCGTCTTGGACAGCGGGTAGATATCCCAGGTCTTGAGCTTGAGATTGCCAATGACGACATTCGCGCCATCGGCAATGACGCGCACCGGCGAGGGATCATCATAGTTGAAGCGCAGCTTGCCGGGACGCTGGATGAAGAACTTGCCGCCCGTCTGCTCGCTGCGCGGGCTGAACTGCATGAACTCGCCCATCATGCTCTTCACGGAGGAGAAGTGATCGGCGATCTTCTGGGCGGCGTCATCGGCTTGCGCGAAGGCGCGGGAGGTGAGCACGGTCGAGATCAGCGCGCCCGTAGCGAAACCGAGAAAGGCGCGCCGCGTGGCTTCCTGACCGGGCAGGCCGGACAAAAGGGCGTCGCTTTCAATCGGGAATCGCTTCGTGTGGTTCATCGCAGTCTCCTTTGCGTCCCTTTTGGCGACAAAAGGCGGCGTCATCGTGGCGTTGAGCTGCTTCCGGTCGCGAATCCGAACGCGTCCTGCATAGCATGACGCGGCCCCGGTGTGAGCGCAAATTGCATGCGCTCCCGCAGTTTTGAGAGGTCAGCGTTCGAGAATATCACCTTCGGTCGGCACCAGAATCTCGCGCTTGCCCGCATGGTTTGCCGGGCTGATGAGACCTTCCTGCTCCATGCGCTCGATCAACGAGGCGGCGCGGTTATAGCCGATGCCAAGACGGCGCTGGATATAGGAGGTAGACGCCTTGCCATCACGCAGCACGATGGCCACGGCCTGGTCGTACGGATCGTCCGAGCCCGCGAGGTTGCCGGTGCCTGCCGGGGCATGGCCACCGTCTTCATCGTCCTCATCCGCCGTGACGGCTTCGAGATATTGCGGCGAGCCCTGCGACTTGAGGTAGGCGACGATTTCCTCGACCTCATTGTCCGACACGAAGGGACCGTGAACGCGCTGGATGCGTCCGCCGCCGGCCATGTAGAGCATATCGCCCATGCCGAGGAGCTGTTCGGCCCCCTGTTCGCCCAGAATGGTGCGGCTGTCGATCTTCGACGTGACCTGGAAGGAGATGCGGGTCGGGAAGTTCGCCTTGATCGTGCCGGTGATGACATCGACCGAGGGGCGCTGGGTGGCCATGATGACGTGAATGCCAGCGGCACGGGCCATCTGGGCCAGACGCTGAACGGCCCCTTCGATATCCTTGCCCGCGACCATCATCAGGTCGGCCATTTCGTCGATGATCACGACGATATAGGGCATCGGCTCGAGATCGAACTCTTCCGTTTCGTAGACGGCCTCGCCGGTCTGGCGGTCAAAGCCGGTCTGCACGGTGCGGGTCAGAACCTCGCCCTTGGCGCTCGCCTGTTCGACACGGCTGTTGAAGCCATCGATGTTGCGCACGCCAATCTTCGACATTTTCTTGTAGCGCTCTTCCATCTCGCGCACGGCCCATTTCAGGGCCACGACGGCCTTCTTCGGGTCGGTGACGACGGGGGTGAGCAGATGCGGAATGCCGTCATAGATCGACAGTTCCAGCATTTTCGGGTCGATCATGATCAGGCGGCACTGTTCGGGCGTCATGCGATAGACGAGCGACAGGATCATCGTGTTGATGGCGACCGATTTGCCCGAGCCGGTGGTGCCTGCCACGAGAAGGTGGGGCATCTTGGCGAGGTCGGCGATGACCGGCTCGCCGCCAATCGTTTTGCCGAGCGTGATGGCAAGCTTGGCTTTGCTGTCGCTGAAATCCTGATTGTCCACCAGTTCGCGAAGATAGACGGTTTCGCGGGTTCTGTTCGGCAGTTCGATGCCGATGGCGTTGCGGCCCGGCACAACGGCGACGCGGGCGGCAATGGCGCTCATCGAGCGTGCAATGTCATCAGCCAGACCGATGACGCGCGACGACTTGATGCCGGGGGCCGGTTCCAGTTCGTACAGCGTCACCACCGGGCCGGGGTGAACGTGCAGGATTTCACCGCGCACGCCGAAATCTTCCAGCACGCTTTCCAGCATGCGGGCGTTCTGTTCCAGCGCATCGCGGTTCAGCGACGCGTCCCGCTTGACGTTTTTCGGTTCGGCCAGAAGGGCGACGGGAGGCAGATGGAAGCCTTCGCCGTGGGGCAGTTCGACAGGTTCGCGCGCTGCAGGGGCGGGGCGGGTCGGTTGCGGCTTGGCTGCGACCGGCGCCGGTGCCGCCCAGGTGTCATCCTCGTCCTCATCGGCGAGAATGTCCGCCGGATGGCGGGTGCTGCGGTCTTCCATGTCAAAGGGCGGCTCGTCGTCAAAGTCGCGGCCCGTTGGCGAAATCGGCGGGGCCTTGACGAGGCGGCCATGGTTCGGGGCACCATCAAAGGAAGGTTCGCTGCGCACGCCCTTATCCTTCGGGCGCACGGGTTCGTTCAGCGTGCCGAATTCGTCGTCATTGAAATCATAGGTATCGGCAAATTCGGCAGAGCGGCGGCGGCGGGGAAATTCAAATCCCGTCAGCAGGCGAATGCGGGCCTGAAGCGTATACCAGATATGGGTTGCCGCGCCGATGACCAGCATGATGGCCGGATGGCGGTCTTCGGCATCGGCCTCAAGGTCGCGAAGCGAACTCGCCTTGCCGCCCGGAAGGGCGATGGGATCGTCATTGGCGATGGATTGTGTCGCGGGCGCGTCGCGGGCAATGACGCCTGCGGCTATCAACAGGAACCAGAGGGCGGCGAGACCAAAGAGGCCACCAATCACCATAGCGGCGGCCCCGGACGGGTAAGCGCCGAGGAACAGCGCGGGAAAGCGCAGGATAATATCCCCCGCAACGCCGCCAATGCCATTGGGCAGCGGCCAGGTCTGGGGGGCGGGCAGGCAACCGGCTGCTGCTGCGGCCAGAAGCGCGCCGAGGGCCCAGGAGGAGGCGCGCATCGGAACGCGACCGATGCGTTTGGCACCGATCAATGACAGCGACCATGCGAGAACCGGAAGCATGACGACGAGGCCGGATAGGCCGAAGAGCTGCATCAGTCCGTCTGCGAAATAAGCGCCGCCATGACCGAGAATATTGGCCGGGTCGCGGCCCGTTGCGTGCGAGAGGCTCGGATCGTCAACATTCCACGTGGCGAGTGCCGCTACGCCAAAGGCCAGCGAGACGAACAGGGCAAAGCCGGAAAACACGCGGAACTGACGCCACAGGAATGCGGTGAAGGCAAATCGCGCGGAGTGATGTCCGAATGCCGCCGAATGACCTTTTGCCATGGTAAGCCCGCCCTTCCTGGGAATGCCGTAACGCGAAAACATCGCAAATTGCGCGATTTTCCCCGCAGGCTAACCGATGGAGGGTTAAAACCCCATTAACCATGGATATTTTGATGCGGTTAAGCTTGAGGCTGACCACAAAAAAAGGCCCGAACCTTGCGGCTCGGGCCAATGCAACCGGAAGGACCAGTTGCAACGGGATAGGAGGAAGTCGCACCGAGGAAGGATGGTGCGACTTCGAAAGGCTTAGTGGTAAGCCGATTCGCCGTGGGACGAGAGGTCGAGACCTTCGCGCTCGGCTTCGACCGGAACGCGCAGGCCGACGATCAGGTCGACGATCTTGTAGAGGATCGCAGAGCCGATGCCGGTCCACAGCAGGGTTACGACAACAGCCTTGATCTGCGTGATGACCTGGCCACCCATGGTGACTTCACCGACGTAACCAACGCCACCGAGCGAAGCGGAAGCGAAGAAGCCCGTGGCGATAGCGCCGAAGACGCCGCCAACACCGTGGACGCCGAAGACGTCAGCCGTATCGTCGTAGCCGAACTTGTTCTTCACCACAGCGACGAAGAAGTAGCAGAGCGGGGAGACGATCAGGCCCATGACGATGGCGCCCATCGGGCCGACAACGCCAGCAGCCGGGGTGATGGCAACGAGGCCAGCGATCATGCCCGAAACTGCACCGAGCATGGAAGCCTTGCCGCGAGCAATCGACTCGACGAGGCACCAGGACAGGATGGCAGCAGCCGTAGCGATGAAGGTGTTCACGGTTGCGATCATTGCACCGCCGGAGGCTTCGAGGTTGGAACCGGCGTTGAAGCCGAACCAGCCAACCCACAGCATTGCAGCGCCGACATAGGTGAGCGTCAGCGAGTGCGGAGCCATGTTGTCCTTGCCGTAGCCGGTACGCTTGCCGACCATGATCGCACCAACGAGACCGGCAATACCGGCGTTGATGTGAACGACCGTGCCGCCAGCGAAGTCAAGAGCGCCCCAGCCGAAGATCAGGCCGTTTGCGTCCCAGACCATGTGGGCAACCGGGAAGTAGACGAACGTAACCCAGAGCAGCGAGAACAGAACAGCAGCCGAGAACTTGATGCGCTCGGCGAAGGCGCCGATGATCAGGCCAGGGGTGATGGCAGCAAAGGTCATCTGGAACAGCATGAAGATGTATTCCGGAATGACAACGTCCTTGGAGAAGGTAGCCGACGTGGTCGTGGCATCAACACCCGAGAGGAACAGCTTGGCGAAACCGCCGAAGAACGGATTCTCCGAACCGCCGAACGCGAAGGAGTAACCGTAAAGAACCCATGCGATCATGACCGAAGCTGCGATGACAGTGACCTGCAGCAGCACGGACAGCATGTTCTTGGAACGCACAAGACCGCCGTAGAACAGGCCGAGGCCCGGTACGGTCATGAACAGCACCAGAACAGTCGAGAGGAACATGAATGCGGTGTCGCCCTTGTCCGGAACCGGTGCGGCCGCTGCGGCATCCTGGGCGAGAGCCGGCATGGCAAGCGCGGCAGACGCCAACGCAAGACCGGTTACGAGTTTAAGAGACTTCATCATGAATATAGATCCCCTGGGCTTAGAGCGCTTCGTTGTCGGTTTCGCCGGTGCGGATACGCACGGCCTGGTCGAGCGAGTAAACGAAAATCTTGCCGTCGCCGATCTGGCCGGTCTTGGCGGAGGAAGCGATGGCTTCAATGGCCTTTTCGACCAGTTCAGACGCAACCGCGATCTCGATCTTCAGCTTCGGCAGGAAGCTAACGGCATACTCGGTGCCACGGTAGATTTCCGTGTGTCCCTTCTGGCGGCCGTAACCCTTCACTTCGGTCACAGTCAGCCCCTGAATGCCGACAGCCGTCAGTGCTTCGCGCACTTCGTCGAGCTTGAACGGCTTGATAATGGCCATCACAATCTTCATCTGGTTTCCATCCTTCATTAAATGCTCGGCTCGGAGCCGACTCTCCTCGCCGCTTGCCAAGTCTATGCAGCGACTGCCAACTTGTATTCAAGGCGCGTGCCAGATTCGGAACGAACGATAAGTTATTGAAAAGTAAAAGTAGTTTTTTGGATTGCCAGAAAAGAGGCATTTGATTCATTCGTGAACGCACAAAATACAGGCAAAAATTATTTTTTGCATAACATATAATCAGATGCCTTTTTCAGAATCATGTGCCTTGCGACTTTGTGCGGCGCTTTACGCGGGCGTGTGCCCCTTTATATAGTGCAGGTCAAAGATTGCGGGCGCAGGTGCCCGGATGCATGAAGGGGGTTTGATGATGCTGGATATTCTGGTTGCCGGTGGTGGCTATGTCGGACTGGCGACGGCTGCCGCAATCAAGCAGGCCGCGCCGCATCTTTCCGTCGAGGTCATTGAGGCGGCCCCTGAAAATGTCTGGCGAAAGGACCCGCGTGCCTCTGCCATCATCGCCGCGGCGACGCGCATGCTGGATGTGCTGGGGGCCTGGTCGGCCATCGAGCCGGAAGCACAGCCGATCAACAGCATGGTGGTGACGGATTCGCAGACGGGTGATCCGGTGCGCCCGGTGTTCCTGACCTTTGACGGCGCGGTCTCCGACGCCGGCGGGGAAGAACTTCCCTTTGCCCATATGGTGCCGAATGTGGCGATGATCGGTGCGCTTCTTGATGCTTGCGCGCGTTTTGGCGTGACCGTTCGCAACGGGCTTTCCGTCAGCGGCTTCAAGACGGGCGAGGCGTCCAGCGAAGTGGTGCTTTCCAATGGCGAGGTTCGCCACACGCGGCTTCTGGTGGCCTGTGACGGCGCGCGCTCCAAGCTGCGCGACATGGCGGGCATCAAGTTCGTGCGCTGGGAGTACGGCCAGTCCGGGATCGTCACGACGGTTGAGCATGAGCGCCCGCATAACGGTGTGGCGGAGGAGCACTTCCTGCCGGCCGGGCCGTTTGCCATTCTGCCGCTCAAGGGCAACCGTTCCTCGCTGGTCTGGACCGAGCGCACACCGGATGCCGACCGGCTGGTGGCCGGCGATGATTTCCTGTTTGAGGAAGAACTGGCGCGCCGCTTTGGCCAGAAGCTTGGGGCCTTGAAGGTTGTCGGGGGAAAGCGCGCTTTCCCGCTGGGGCTGACGCTGGCGCGCGCCTTTGTGGCACCGCGCTTTGCACTGGTCGGCGATGCGGCGCATGGCATTCACCCGATTTCCGGGCAGGGTCTCAATCTGGGCTTCAAGGATGTGGCCGCATTGGCCGAGACGATTGTGGAAGCCGACCGCTTGGGCCTTGATATTGGCGCGCTGACGGTGCTTGAGCGTTACCAGACTTGGCGGCGTTTCGACACGTTCCGCATGGGGGTGACGACCGATGTCCTCAACCGGCTGTTCTCCAATGATGTGGGGCCGTTGCGGCTGGTGCGTGATTTCGGCCTGGGTCTGGTGGACCGCCTGCCGTCGCTCAAGTCCTGGTTCATCGAGCAGGCCGCCAGAACCACGGGAGAGCAGAACCCGCGCCTTTTGGGCGGAAACGCGCTTTAAGTCTGTGTTTTATGACTCAATATTGCGGGCTTCCGAGACCAGCATGATGGGAACGCCATCGCGAATGGGATAGGCAAGGCGTGCCCTTTCCGAGACGAGTTCGTTTTTCTCGCGGTCAAAGTGCAGCGTCGTTTTGGTCAAGGGGCAGACCAGAAGCTCCAGCATACGGGGATCGACGACGGGTTCCTTCGCAACCATGGCAGACCTTTACTGTAGGGTTGATGTGCCGCCGCCGGTGGCGCGGGCCAGAAGCATCTGCAGCATGGCAATCAGCGTGGCCGAGCGATCCTTCAGATTTTCCGCCTCCAGAAGCGCCTGTTTCTCCGGCGGGCCGAAGGGGGACATCATGCACAGTGAATTGACCAGCGCGAGATTGCCAGCCTTCTCGATACTTTCCCAGTCGGCTTCCAGCCGGTTGGTATCGAGATAGGCGCGAAACACCTTCATCAACTGGTCGCGGTCCACATCGTGCTCTTCTTCCGTCACGGAAAGATCGGCAAGGAGCGGGGCCACGCGGAAGGAGCGGAAGAGCGCATCGCCCTGTGGCACTTCTTCCACCAGACGACCACGGCAGATGCCTGCCAGCGAGATCAGATAGCGGCCGTCGCCCGTTTCGGAAAAGGAGGTGATGCGACCGATGCAGCCCACTTGCGACAGGGGCGGATGGCTTTCATCGCTTGCCATGTCGCCGCGTTGGGGCTGCACCATGCAGATGGTGCGACCAACGGCCAGAACATGGTCGATCATCGCCAGATAGCGCGGCTCGAAGATGTTGAGCGGCAAGTGGCTTCCGGGCAGGAGAAGCGCACCGGCCAGCGGAAACACCGGCATGGTGGCGGGAAAATCCTCCACAGTCCTGTATCTTGCATTGCCTGCCCGCATGACGATCTCCGTTCGCTCTCGCGATATGTCTGCCTGTCAGCATTTGGAGCGCCACCTTGCTTTTCTCAAGGGGTGGCGCCGGAGTGCTTACGAAAAGAGCAGGGCGGAAAGCTTGCGGCGGGCTGCGATGGTGGCCGGTTCTTTCGGACCCCAGGTGTCAAAGAGGCCGAGAAGCTCCTTGCGCGCGCCGTCATCGCCAAAGCTGCGGTCGCGACGCATGATCATCAGAAGATGATCGGCAGCCTCATCGCGCTTGCCTTCGACATTGCGGATCTTGGCAAGCTTCATGCGCGATTCGTGGTCGTCCGGGTTCAGGGCCAGCGCGTGTTCCAGTGCCGCCGGGTCGCCCAGCTTGCGGGCTTCCTCGATCATGTCCAGTTGCTTCAAGACGGCCTGAATGCCAGCATCCTTCGCGGCTTCCTCCGAAAGGCCGGTCAGAAGATCGCGGGCGCGGGCCGGCTGGCCTGCCTCGATCATGCAGCGGGCGATGCCGGCAATGGCGCGAAGGTTGTCCGGTGCCGCCTGCAGAACCGCGCCGAACAGCTGACCGGCGGCATTGATGTCGCCCGCTTCGAACAGTGTCTGGGCTTCATCCAGCGCCGCGTCAATCTCGGCCTGTCCGTCATCGCCCGGTGCATCGCCCGAAAGCTTGTCGATGAACTGACGGATCTGGCTTTCCGGCACGGCGCCCATGAAGCCATCGACGGGGCGGCCGCCGACAAAGGCAATGACGGCCGGAATGGACTGGATGCCCAACTGGCCGGGAATGGAGGGGTGGTCGTCAATGTTGAGCTTGACGAGCTTCACCTTGCCTGCGGCTTCCTTCACGACCTTTTCAATGACAGGAGCAAGCTGGCGGCAGGGACCGCACCAGGGCGCCCAGAAATCGACGAGAACCGGCTGGCGTTGCGATTCTTCCACCACATCGCGCCCGAAGGTCGATGTCGTCGTGTCCTTCACGAGGTCGCCACTGGCCGCGGGCTGTCCACCCAGGTTCACGGAACCGCTCATCTGACCGCCGAAGGATGCATTATAAGGATTGTTGCCGCTCATGCCTGTCTCCCGCCCCGGCAAGATGCCGGTTTCTTTCTTTCAAATCGTATGTCAGTCCGTCACTTTCAAGACAAGCGGCGTGTGACCCGTCGCTTCAAGAAAACGCACCAGATCGGCGCTGGCAATGCTGGTGGTGGCGGTGTTGCGCAGCGGATGGCCGTTGATCTTTTCATAGGCCATGAGGTCGGTATCGAGAACGAAGGTCACTTCGCCACCCTTGTCGCAGATCGCGCCGAAGACCGTCACCGAACCGGGGGTGACGCCGAGATATTCCTCCATCTTTTCCTGTTTGCCGAAGGAGAAACGGCCCGAAGCGCCGAGCTTGGTGTGCAAGGTTTTCAGGTCAACAATTGCGTTTTCCTCGACAGTGACGACGAAGTGGCGCTCCTTGCGGTCCCGCAGGAAGAGGTTTTTCGTGTGGCCGCCGGGAATGACATCACGCAGCCAGAGCGATTCTTCCACGGTGTAGACCGGGTCGTGCTCCAGCGTCTCGTGGGGGATGCCCAACGTGTCGAAAAGGTCGAAAAGGGCGCGTTCGGGGGAGATTTCAGTCATAAAAGAGGGTCCTGATCCTAAAGTTCAGCCTCCTTAAAACGGTGCGATTTTCAGGGCAAGGCAGGATAGCGTCAGGATGGCGGAATAAGATGCGCGGAAAATGTGCAGGCAATCGTCATTTCCCTGTTGCATTTGAAAAAGGCTTGGGCCATATAGCCCCCCGTCAGCGCAACGCGCCGACCTGCGGTTCAGCATTCTACCCCGAACCGGCAGTTGATGAGCGGGTGTAGCTCAGGGGTAGAGCACAACCTTGCCAAGGTTGGGGTCGAGGGTTCGAATCCCTTCGCCCGCTCCAAATCTTCCAGACG
>Ga0209794_1000974_pt1 | contig 28018 bp, 27 predicted proteins | sample EBPBio232013_DNA_FD_185869 | JGI IMG/M metagenome (GOLD analysis project Ga0209794, IMG submission 185869) | Wastewater treatment Type I Accumulibacter community from EBPR Bioreactor in Madison, WI, USA - Reactor 1_5/23/2013_ DNA (SPAdes)... | ecosystem: Engineered > Bioreactor > EBPR >... | reverse complement strand
CGAGAGCGACCTGGACGACTTCCTCGCGGGCGTGGAGGCGGACGGGGTCGTGGTGCGGGGCCTGTACGACGTGGCCGGCCTGCGCGCCGACGCCGATCTGATGATCTGGTGGCACGCCGAGACGATCGAGCAGCTCCAGGCGGCCTACCAGGCGTTCCGACGCACCCGGTTGGGTCGGCACCTGACGCCGGTCTGGTCGGTGGCGGCGCTGCACCGGCCCGCCGAGTTCAACAAGGGGCACGTGCCGGCGTTCATGAAGGGCGAGGAAGCCCGCGACTACCTGTGCGTCTATCCGTTCGTGCGCAGTTATGAGTGGTATGTCATCGGCGAGGACGAGCGCCGCGCCATGCTGTCGGAGCACGGCCAGATGGCCCGCGACTACCCCGACGTGCGGGCCAACACGATCGCCTCGTTCGCGCTTAACGACTACGAGTGGGTGCTGGCGTTCGAGGCCGACGAGCTGCACCGCATCGTCGACCTCATGCGGCACCTGCGCGGCAGCAAGGCCCGCCTGCACGTGCGCGAGGAGGTGCCCTTCTTCACCGGGCCGCGCCGCACCCCGGGACAGATCGTCGCCGCGTTGCCCTGACCGCCGGTCAGAGCTGGCGCGCCATCAGGCGCAGGGCGTCCGCGGCGACGGACTTGCCGTCGTGGAAGCCCATGTCCCACGGCGCCCCGGCGAACACTTGGGCTCCGACGGTCGGGCTGATCCGCTCGGCGGCGGTCCGCAGGATCTCCCGCCGGATGGCGTCCGCCTCGGCCTCGAAGAGGCCCAGGCAGCTCTCGACCACGTGGTCGGCCGCGGCCTTCTCTAGCCGGGGCTGCCCGTCATCGCCCGGTCGCAGGAGAACCTCTAGCAGCAGGTCCCGCGTGATCATCGCCCGTCCTTCAGGTTTGCGCTGCCGGCGAGGGCAGCAGGTCACCGGCGCCGCCGCTGCGTCGCCTCCAGCGGATCTATCGGCCGAAGCGCGTACGGCGTAAGCGTGCCGTCGCCATCCGCTGGCGGGGCGCTCGGCCAGACGGGCAACGCGGGGTCAGGCGCTGCGATTCAGCCGTCGATGGGGTGCAGGCGCAGGCTGATCGAGTTGATGCAGTACCGCTGATCGGTGGGCGTGTCATAGCCCTCGCCCTCGAAGACGTGGCCCAGGTGGCTGCCGCACGAGGCGCAGCGCACCTCGACGCGGCGCATGCCGTGGGAGCGGTCTTCCACGTACTCCACCGCGTCACCGGCCAGCGGCGCGTAGAACGACGGCCAACCGCAGTGACTGGGGAACTTCGTCTCGCTGCGAAACAGCTCGGCCCCGCAGGCTCGGCAGCTGTAGACGCCTTCGGTGCTGGTGTCGGTGTATTCCCCGACGCCCGGCGGCTCGGTGCCGGCGCGGCGCAGCACGGCGTACTCCTGCGGCGTCAGCAGAGCCGCCCACTCTTCGTCGGTGCGCTGCACAGGATAGGGCTGCACGGGATCGCTCTGACCGGTCATGCGGATCACCGTACGGCGTGGTCGCGGGCCGACCGCGAGCGCCCCGCCGCCAGGCTCGCCCCGGGCGGGCGGCATTAGGCTGCCGCCCATGGCGGACCCCGCAGTGACGATCGAGTGCGCCGCCCCGGACGGGCAGGTACGTCGGGTGCGGTTGAGCAACCCGGACCGACCGGTGTGGCCGCAGGCGGGGCTGAGCAAGGCGGACCTCGCGGCGTACCTGCTGGCCGTCGACACGGCGTTGCTGCGCTGCGTGGGGGATCGGCCGGTGACCCTGCAACGCTTCCGCGGCGGGGTGAGCGGGGAGGAGTTCTATAGCAAGAACCCGCCCAAGGGCTGCCCGGCCTGGATCCGCACCGTGGAGTGCACCTACCCCTCCGGGCGGCGGCATCCGCAGCTGGTGATCGAGGAGATCGGCGCCGCGGTGTGGGCGGTGCAGATGGGCACGGTCACCTTCCACCCGTGGCCGGTCCGCGCCGACGACAACGACCTCGTCGACGAGGTGCGCATCGACCTGGATCCGCAGCCGGGCACCGGGTTCGCGCAGGCCGTCGAGGCGGCGCTGGCGCTGCGGGAGCTGATGGCCGAGCTGGGGTTGACGGCCTGGGCCAAGACCAGCGGCAACCGTGGGGTGCACGTCTACAGCCGCATCGCACGGACCCACGAGTTCCTCGACGTGCGGCACGCGGTCATCGGGATCGCCCGGGAATTGGAGCGCCGGCTCCCGGATCTGGTCACCACGGCCTGGTGGAAGGAGGAGCGCGGCGCGCGGCTGTTCGTCGACTACAACCAGGCGAACCGGGACCGCACGATCGCCTCGGCCTACAGTCCCCGGCCGCTGCCGCACGCGCCCGTTTCCATGCCGCTGACCTGGGCGCAGCTGCCGGAAGCGGATCCGGCGGAGTTCACCGTAACGACGGTGCCGGCGATCGTGGCGGCCGAGGGCGACGCCTGGGCCGAGATCGATGCGCCGGAGCACACCGGGCGGATCGATGCGGCGCTGGGGTTGTGGCAGGCAGACCTCGAGCGAGGTTTAGGGGAACTGAACTTCCCTCCCGACTTCCCCAAAATGCCCGGCGAACCGCCGCGCGTCCAGCCCAGCAAAAAGAACGAGGCCAACTGGGAGGGCGAGGTCAAGCTCGCCGGTCGTCCCGGACGACCTCAGCGTCAGTGAGGACTTCGCCCAGGTCGTACGCCGCGGCGCGGTCGATCTGGTCGATGCTGCACGAGCGCGGATCCCGGTCGGGGCGCCACCGCAGGAACTGCACGGCGTGCCGGAATCGCCAGCCCTCCAGCTGATCGAACGACACCTCCACGACCCGCTCGGGGCGCAGCGGCACGAACGAGACGTCCTTGGTGGAGGAGAACCGGGAGCGGTCGGTGGCGGCCTGCGCCACCGTCCCGTCCGCGTCGCGGAGCACCCACGGCTGCAGTTCCTCGATCAACTCCACGCGCCGCGCGGCGGTGAACGCGGCGATCCCGCCGACGTTGAAGAGGCGCCCATCTGCGCCGTACAGCCCGAGCAGCAGCGAGCCGACCCCGCGCCCGCTGGTGTGCACCCGGTAGCCGACCAGCACGGCTTCGGCGGTGCGCTTGTGCTTGATCTTGACCAGGGTGCGCTTGCCGGGGGCATAGGCCGCGGCCAGCGGCTTGGCCAGAATGCCGTCCAGTCCCGCCCCCTCGAAGCGGCTGAACCAGTCCTGAGCCACCTGGTGATCGCGGGTCACCCGGGTCAGGTGGATCCCGTGGCCGCGCGGAACCCCCGCGAAAAGGCGCTCCAATTCCGCGCGCCGTTCGCTGAAACCCCGCTGCAGCCAAGGCTCGTCGGCGACCGAGAGGAGATCGAACGCGACCACCTCGGCGGGGGTCTCGAGGGCGAGCTTGGCCACCCGGGAGGCGGCCGGGTGGATCCGCTGGGCCAGCGCCTCCCAGTCCAGGCGCTGGGCGCCCGGTTCGCCCCGCCGTACGACGAGTTCGGCGTCGAGGGCGCAGCGGGCCGGCAGCGCCGCCCGGACCTGGTCGACCACCTCCGGGAAATAGCGCGTCAGGGGCTTCTTGCCGCGACTGGCCAACTCCACCTCGTCGCCGTCCTTGAGCACGATGCAGCGGAACCCGTCCCACTTCGGTTCGTAGAGCAGGCCGCCGGCGACCGTGTCGGCCGGCGGAATCGCCGGGGCGGCCTTGGCGAGCATGGGTTCCAGGGGGAGCGGGAAGGGGACCTTCATGGCGGCCATTGTGCTCGGTGGTGCGGCGCCGGCGGACACCCCCTGTCAGGATGTCCCCGTGACGACCTCCTCACCGGTCCCCGCGGGGCGCCGCGCCGTGGCCGTGGCCTGCGGTCTGGCCGGGGGCGCCCTGGCCGGTTCGGCGACGAGCCTGGCGCTGGCGTCGTACGTGCTGCGTCGGCTGGTGACCCCCGAGCGCGACCGCACGGACAACGTGCAGATCCTGGCGGTGCACCTCGGCGACGGCGGTGCTGACGGCGACGACGGCGATGCGATCACCCTGGCCCGCACCGAGGAGACGGTCGCTCCGGGACGGTACGGCCTGTGGCTGCACGGTGGCCGCGGGCACGCGCGGCTGGGGGACGTGCTCGCCGACGATCCCCGCGCCGGCACGGTGACCAGGCGGGTCGAGCGCGTCGACGCCGGTTCGCTGCGGCCCGGGCCGGCCCGCTGGAACGGCTACTACTACGGCGGCGACCCGCGGCAGTCCCTCGGGCTCGACTTCGTCGACGTCGCCATCCCCGGACCGTTGGGGCCGATGCCGGCGTGGCTGATCCCGGCCGCCGAGACAGCCGTGCCCGAGAACCGTTGGGCGGTCCTCGTGCACGGCCGGGGGGCGCTGCGCGGGGAATGCCTGCGCGCCGTCCCGGTGCTGCATCGGCTCGGGTACACCTGCCTGATCGTCGGCTACCGCAACGACGAGGACGCCCCCTCCAGTGGGGACCGGCGCTACGCCCTCGGGCTGTCGGAATGGGCGGACATCGAGGCCGCCCTGGGCTGGGCGCGCGACGCGGGCGCCACCTGCGCCGTGCTCGTGGGCTGGTCGATGGGCGGCGCGATCGTGCTGCAGACGCTGAGCCGTTCCCCGCTCGCGGCCGAGCTGGTGACCAAGGTCGTGCTCGACGCGCCGGTGGTGGACTGGGGCGATGTCATCCGGCACCACGTCCGGCTCGGCCGCATCCCGGCCGGCATCGCCGATGTCGCGACCCGGGTGCTGCGCTGGACGGGGGCCCGGCAGCTGGTGGGAATCGACTCCCCGCTGGATGTGGCCGAGACCGATTGGATCGCGCGGGCCCGCGAGCTGGCCCACCCGACGTTGCTGATCCATTCGGTCGACGACGAATTCGTGCCCGTCGGCCCGTCGGTCGCGTTGGCCCGGGCCCGCGCCGGACTGGTCCGCTACGTGCGCTGGACCGAGGCGCGGCACACCAAGGAGTGGAACACCGACCCGGATCGCTGGGACCGGGTCGTCGCCGAATTCCTCACCAGCTGAGCCAGACTCCCGCTCCGAGGCGGGCCGTTCGACGGCGCTGCTGCGTGGCGGCCGGGCGAGTCGGTGTCATGATGCCCCATGGCGAAAAAACCGAAGAACTCCGACAAGAAGTCCCGGTCCGGGGGTGGCAAGTCCGCGGCGGCGCGCGCCGAGAAGGCGGCCCCCGACCTCGCGGCGGCGATCCACGAGGCGCTGCAGGTCACCGAAGGGTTCGACCTGTCCGCCGTCGATCCGCGGGCCACCCCGGGGTTCACCGGGGACCGCGCCGCGGCGGAGCAGGAACTCGCCGCGACGGCGCAGGAGGTCTCCACCCTGCAGGAACGGCTGTACGCCGAGTCCAGGGGCGGGGGCCAGCGCAGCCTGCTGCTCGTGGTCCAGGGGCTGGACACCTCGGGCAAGGGCGGCATCATGCGGCACGTGGTCGGCCTGCTCGACCCGCAGGGCGTGCAGATCACGGCGTTCAAGGCGCCGACGCGTGAGGAGCGCAGTCACCCCTTCCTGTGGCGGATCCGCCGGGCGCTGCCGACCCCGGGCATGATCGGGGTCTTCGACCGCTCGCAATACGAGGACGTGCTCATCGTGCGCGTGCACAACCTGGTTCCGCCGTCGACGTGGTCGCGCCGGTACGCCCAGATCAACGCCTTCGAGAAGTCCGCCGCCGACAAGGGCATCCGCATCGTCAAGGTGATGCTGCACATCAGCTCGGCCGAGCAGAAGGAGCGGCTCGGCGAGCGGCTGGCGCGGCCGGACAAATACTGGAAGTTCAACCCCGGCGACATCGACGAGCGCCAGCGGTGGGACGACTATATGGCGGCGTACCAGGCCGTCATGGACAAGACGGCCACCGAGCACGCGCCGTGGTACGTCGTGCCGGCGGACCGCAAATGGTATGCCCGACTCGCCGTACAGCACCTGCTGCTGCGCGAGCTGCGCGCCATGGACCCGCAGTGGGCCGCCGCCGACTTCGACGTGGCGCAGCAGCAGGACCGCCTCGCCGCGACCTGAAGGCCTCAGGACCTGGGGCTGCGCTGCTGACGCTTGCGCGGCGTCCGGGGCGCGATCGTCTTCGCCGCCCCGCCGCGGGGCCGCTTCGGCGGCGCCGGGGCGGGGTCTGGTTCCTCTCGCGACCCGGGCAGGGCCGACGACGCGGCCTGCGCGGTGGCGAGCTCCTCGACCTCGTCGGGGGCTGCGGGCAGGGGCGTGCTCTGCAGCACCAGGACCGACCGGCCGGCCACGGCCACCTGGTCGCCGGGCGTGATCAGCGAAGCGGTCGGGTCCGGCAGTCCGGTCGCGAGGGCCGTGTTGATCGCCACTCGCCAGCGGACGCTCTCGTGCTCCAGATGCCTGGGGACGGTGAACTCGACGGCATCGCTGTGGGCGTTGAACATGAGGATGAAGTCGTCGTCGCGGACCCGGCGGCCCAAGGCGTCGGGGGAGTGGATCCCGTCACCGTTGAGGAAGACGGCCAGGGTGCGGGCGTAGCCGGTCTGCCAGTCCTCCTCGCGCATCTCCGAACCGTCGACCGCCAGCCACACGATGTCGCGCAACTCGGACTCACCGCCATGGTCGGCGCTGCCCTTGAAGAACCGCCGCCGCCGAAACACCGGATGGTCCATCCGCAGCTTGATGAGCTCCCGGCTGAACGTCAGCAAGTGCTCCTGGTCGCGGGTCAGGGCCCAGTCGATCCAGGCGATCTCGTTGTCCTGGCAGTAGACATTGTTGTTGCCGTGCTGGGTGCGCCCCAGTTCGTCGCCGTGCGCGAGCATCGGCACACCCTGGCTCAGCATCAGCGTGGTGAGCATGTTGCGGATCTGCTGCCGGCGCAGGGCCTGGATCGCGGTGTCCTCGCTCGGCCCTTCGGCCCCGCAGTTCCACGACCGGTTGTGGCTCTCGCCGTCGCCGTTGCCCTCGCCGTTGGCCTCGTTGTGCTTCTCGTTGTAGGTGACCAGATCGCGCAGCGTGAATCCGTCGTGGGCGACGATGAAGTTGATCGAGGCGATGGGGCGCCGGCCGGAGTGCGCGTAGAGATCGCTCGACCCGGTCAGCCGGGAGGCGAACTCCGACAGCGCGGCGGCCTCACCACGCCAGTAGTCGCGGACCGTGTCCCGGTATTTGCCGTTCCACTCGGTCCACAGCGGCGGGAAGTTGCCCACCTGGTAGCCGCCGTCGCCGAGATCCCACGGCTCGGCGATGAGCTTGACCTGGCTGATGATCGGGTCCTGCTGGATCAGGTCGAAGAATGCCGAGAGCTTGTCGACCTCGTGGAACTGTCGCGCCAGTGTCGCGGCCAGGTCGAAGCGGAACCCGTCGACGTGCATCTCGGTGATCCAATAGCGCAGGCTGTCCATGATCAGCTGCAGCACGTGGGGGTGGCGCATCAACAGGCTGTTGCCGGTGCCCGTCGTGTCGTAGTAGTGCTCCTTGGCATCGTCGACGAGCCGGTAGTAGGCGGCGTTGTCGATGCCTCGGAAGCAGAGCGTCGGGCCGAGTTCGCTGCCCTCGGCGGTGTGGTTGTAGACCACGTCGAGGATGACCTCGATCCCGGCCTCGTGCAGCGCCTTGACCATCGACTTGAACTCCGTGACCTGCTGGCCGTGCTGGCCGGTCGCGGAGTACTCGTTGTGCGGGGCGAGGAAGCCGATGGTGTTGTAGCCCCAGTAGTTGCGCAGCCCCTTGTCGACCAGGTGGGTGTCCTGGACGAACTGGTGCACCGGCAACAGCTCCAGGGCGGTCACGCCCAGGTCCTTGAGGTAGGCCACGATCGCGGGGTGCGCCATCGCGGCGTACGTCCCGCGGATCTCCTCGGGCACGTCCGGGTGCGTCATCGTCAGGCCCTTGACGTGCGCCTCGTAGATGACGCTCTCGTGGTATTCGTGCCGAGGCGGCCGATCGTGACCCCAATCGAAGAAGGGATTGACCACCACCGAGAGCATGGTGTGCCCGAGCGAGTCGTCGTTGTTGTGCTCCTCGGGCGCCATGAAGCGGTAGGCAAACAGCGACTCGTCCCCGGTCAGCTGGCCGGTGATGGCCTTGGCATAGGGGTCCAGCAGCAGCTTGTTGGGGTTGCAGCGGTGCCCGTTGGTGGGTTCGTAGGGGCCGTGCACCCGGTAGCCGTATTGCTGGCCGGGCTGGAGGTTGGGCACGTAGCCGTGCCACACGTAGCCGTCGACCTCGGTCAGCTCCAGCCGTTCCTCGGCGCCGGCTTCGTCGATGAGGCACAGCTCGACTCGGGTGGCGACCTCGGAGAACAACGCGAAGTTCACGCCGGCCCCGTCGAAGGTCGCGCCGAGGGGGTATGCCCTGCCAGGCCAGATGTCCATGTGCTCCACTCCGTCGATGCCGGCCGGGCGGACTTCGCCGGGCCGGCGGGTCCATTTTGACAGGCTCGCGCGCCTCGGCCGACATGCCCGCCGCACGCCGCCCGGGGCCGGGTGAGCGAGTTGGCGCCGAGGCAGCGGATCGGTTAATGTCGGGGAGCACCCGAGGGCGCCACGCCCGACGGGAAATGCGGACATAGCTCAGTTGGTAGAGCACAACCTTGCCAAGGTTGGGGTCGCGAGTTCGAGTCTCGTTGTCCGCTCGGAGGCCGCGGGCCCTTGGGGCACCGAGTTTCACGGTGGAGTGGCCGAGAGGCGAGGCAACGGCCTGCAAAGCCGTGTACACGGGTTCAAATCCCGTCTCCACCTCCACTCACCCGGGCGATTGGCGCAGGTGGCTAGCGCGCTTCCTTGACACGGAAGAGGTCACAGGTTCAAGTCCTGTATCGCCCACCCTTGCAGCACGGCCCCTGGCCAGCGACACCGCTGGCCAGGGGCCGTTCTCGTGCTGCGGGCACCCTGCCGGCATCCGGCCCCTGCGCTGAGGTTTGGAGCGTTGCGGGCGCGGCCGCTAGGGTGGACCAGCAACCAGGACGTATAGCTCAGTTGGTTAGAGCGTTCGCTTCACACGCGAAAGGTCAGGGGTTCGAGTCCCTTTACGTCCACCGCACGCACAAGGCTCGAACCCTTGCCAACGGAAACGTTGGTCGAGGTTCGGGCCTTGTGTGCGTCTGCGGCCCAGGTCAGGGCGTTGGCGTTGACCTGCGGATCGAGGAGCATCTCGAAGGGTCGGTTGTGCTCGACGCGCAACTCGTTGTCCTCGTCGATGTAGACCTTCGTGAAGAACGCCTGGTTGCACAGCCGCCGGTTGCTGTCGTCGCAGCGGATGTAGATGTCGGCGCAGTTGGCGAGCAGGCCGAGAGCGTCGTCGAGGTGGGCGCGGGCATCGGCGTAGTCACCGAAGTGGGCGTCGATACGGCGGGTCACTTGGTCGAGTTCGGCGACGATGCGGTCCTGCTCGCGCTTGAGCACTGAGAGAGGGATCGCGTCTGCGTAGTGCGCCTGCATGAGCCGGTCCTGCTCGCTTTCGAGCCGGTCGCGGTTGGTGGTGAGACGTTCCAGTTCCTCGGTTTCGGCAGCCATGAGCCGGTCGAACTCGTGGTGGAGCATCCCCGCGAGGGCGTCCTGCTGGGCGGGCGTGATCTGGACGCGCGTGTAGTAGTCCTCGACGAGCTTCTCGACGTCCTCGATGAGCATCGCCTGGCGCGTGCAGTCGGTGCGCTTGGAGTGCCGCCCGGAGCAGACGAAGTAGCAGTAGACGTTGCCGTGGCGGTTCTTCGCGTTGGAGACGATGAGCCTGGAGCCGCACTGGCCGCAGTGGATGGTGCCTTTGAGGTAGTGGCCGTGGACTTGGGTTGCCTCTACGGCGCACTGGTGCGCGGTGAGCACGGACTGGACCTGGTACCAGACCTCGGCGGGCACGAGCGCCGGGTGGTTGCCCTTGTAGCGGGTACCTCGGTAGATGACATCGCCCTTGTAGTACGGGTTGGTCAGGAGGCGGTGGACGGTGGACACGGCCAGCGGCTTGGCTGGACGCTTCGGAGTCGGGAGGCTCCGTAGCCCGCGCGAGGTGAGTTCGTCGTGGAGCTGGCTGACGCTCCAGTTGCCCGAGGCGTAGGCCTTGAACGCCCACTCGATCATCGGTGCCCGTTCAGGATCGAGCTCGATGGTGCGGACTTCGCGGCCGAGTTCGTCGCGCTTGCGGACGTTCAAGTACCCGATGGGCGCTCGTCCGTTCGTGCCGCCGCCGATGGCCTTCTGGTTCATGCCCTTGGCGACCTCGGTGGCGAGGTTTCGGGAGTAGAACTCGGCGATCGTCGACATGATGCCGTGGAGGAGCATCCCCGAAGGGGTCTCGTCGATGTTCTCCGACGCGGACACGAGCATCACCCCGCACTGTTGGAGCGCGAGGTGGATGCTCACGTCGTCGGCGCGGTTGCGGGCGAGCCGGTCGACCTTGTGAACGATGCAGTACGCGACCTTGTTGGCCTTGACGTACTGGATCATCCGCATCAGCTCGGGCCGGTCGGACGACTTGGCGGATGCTCCCGCGTCGACGAACTCCTCGACGATGCCGGCGCCGAGCTGTTCGGCCTTGCGCCGGGTCGCCTCGCGTTGGGCCGGGATCGAGAAGCCTTCGTCGGTGCCGCCCTTCTCTGCCTGCTCGCGGGTCGAGACCCGCAGGTACGAGACGGCGGCGGCCGCAGTCTTGGGCGGGTCGATGAGGCTGGCTGCCGGATCGTCGGCAATGGTGGTCATCGGGGGCTCACTCTCACGCGGATCGACCCTCGCGCTCCCACTGTTGGTAGAAGGGGTGTTGATCGTGAGAGCAGCCAGTGAAGGCTGTAGGGCGAGACCCGATGGTCGCGGTGCGTGTTGCCCGCCGAGCGGCGAGGTTTAGGCCACAACACCCCGCATCGCGAGGCTTGTACGGTTCATTCTACCGGGCGGCTTCGGAAGCGGCCAGGCCATCCGGTGCCGCCCGGTAGGTGTCGGGCACCCGCACCGCCTGGCGGGCCGCGCGGCTCTCGCCGGTCTCCTGCAACGTCAGCCGAATGAGAACCTCGGCGAGTTTGTGCAGGTCGACGCGCTCGCGGTGGACGGCCCGGACGGAGAACGACCGCTCCTCGTACGGGCGACGATCGGTCTTCTTGGCGTAGCGGCTCATCGATCTACGGACCCTCGTCGTCGCCCAGGCTGGCGTGGAACTCGTCTTCAGCTTCTTGGCGCTTGCGGACTTGGGCGATGACGAACTCGACGAACTTGGTGTCGCGGTCGGTGAAGGTGAAGTCCTGAATGGTGGGCGCTGGGTCCTCGCCAGGCCACGCAGCTTGCCGGGTCGGACGGTCGCGGTCGCCACGGGTACCGCAGGCGGTGACCCAGTAGCGAAGACGCTCTCGCGCATCGGCAAAGTCGCGATGCCAGCCGAGCGGCGCGGACGCGTTCTGCTCGGGTTCGTAGGCCGCGAGCCAGTGCAGGTGCAGCGCCGACAACTCCCAGACCATCTCCGGGTGGTGATGCCAGAACGGCGGCACCACCGCGACGGTGAGGCCGTAGGTGCGTCGCAGCCAGTCAACCCAGCGGTTCAGTGCGAGCCATTCCTGCTCTAGCTCGTGCGCCGTCAGCAGGTTCCAGTTCACGGGGTGAGGCGGTTCGGGTATGTCCGCGTCGGTGACGCGGGGCGGTCCGTCGAAGACGTCCGGCTCATCCATCTCATGCTGATCGTTCATGGTGCTGTGGCTCCCGAACTCACATGCTGACCGGGGAGGCGTGCGCCGCGGTCGCTGCCCGCTGCGTCGGGTCGTACGCCGCTGCTTCCCGGCCGACTCCGCTGCGCGGCGTGCGGTCCACCTCGTAGCGGGTTCGCGCGGCGTCGTGGCCGATCTTCTTGGCGACGAACTCCTCGCCCTCGATCGCCTGACCGTTGCGCTCGTAGTTGACCGGTCGCGTGTAGCCCTCGGCGACGAAGTTGTCGCCCTGGGTGAAGTTCGCGTGCGCGTGCTCGGCGGAACGTCCGAACATCACCAGGTGGTGGTAGGTCGTCTCGGTCTGCGTGAACGAGCCGTCGTCCTCGCGGCGGAAGTGCTCCTTGCCGATACGGGCGAAGAACCTGGCGTCTCCCTTTGCCGTCTCGGTGAGCAACGGCTCCGAGGCGATGAAACCTGACAGCGATTCCTGGGTATGAATGGCCATGATGGCCTCCTCCTGAACTCGGGCGACCAACTGCGTGTGGTCGCTCTGTCAGGCAGGTGCGCTTCCGCTCCCAGGTCTGCGTTCAGTTCAGAGGGCCGGGCGGCGCAACAGCGCTTCGAGTTCGTCGCGATCGCTGCGGAGTTGCGCGGCGTCAGACCGTGTCGGCCAGGCGCGCAGGTCGGTGACGATGGGCGGCGCGGAGCGCAGCATCGTGATGCCGGTGCCGAACGGCAGGGTGCGGATGCGGTCTGGCGGCAGGATCGGCACGCGGCGGATCGAGCGCTGGTTCGAGCGGGCGCCGTGGTCACCGAGGGTCACGCTGTCGGTGTACTCGTCACGCTCGCCGATGAGAGTCGAGAGGTCTTGAAGGTCGCGGCTGTTCGACGCGCCGCCGAGGATGATCTTGACGATGCTGGCATCCCAGATCGCGCCGGCTTGGTGCTCGCTCCACCGGTCGCGAGCCTGTGCGAGGGACTGCAAGACCGGCATGGTCGTGATCCCGGTGCCGCCGCCTTCGGCCATGAGCGTCGGCAGTGACGGCAGAGGTGCGAGGTTTCCGATCTCGTCGAGCGCGAGCAGCAGGGGCGGGTCGAGCCGTGCTCCGGGTGAGCGTGCGGCGAGCCGGCGGGCGGTTTCGATGAGGTCTTCGACGAACGCCGCGACCAGCGATGCGGATGCGCCTGCTCCGGCCCCGGTGGCGAGTAGGTAGAGGGTGCCTTGCTCGGTGAGGAAGGTCTCGGGGTTGAAGTGTTCATGCGGACCCGGCGTGACGGCATCGAGCACGCGCGGGTCGGCGAGGGCGGCGAGGGCGAGGGAGACGCCTTGCCAGATGCTGTCGCGGGTCTTGGGGTCGGCGTCGATCATCGCGCCAAGGGAGTCGTCCCAGCCCATCGCCGCGTTCGGGTGCGAGTTGAGGATGGCGACGGCCTCGGACGCGGCGCTGGGGTCAAGGGTCCACCTGAACAGCTCGGCCGGTGGGCGGCCGTCGAGCGCGGCGGCGTGCAGCAGGCTCTGGAGTGCGGTGCGGGTCTTGCCCTCCCAGAACCCACCGGACTCAACCCCTCCAGCAGACAGCCCGGTCGCTGCGGCGAGGCCGTTGGCACGGATCATCGCCGTCAGCGGATCGTCGCAACCGCGAATGGGTGACCAGCGAAGCCCGGCGGGGATACCTTCGGCGAGACGTTGAGGGTCGAACACGGCGACCGGCCCGCCCTTGCGGCGTCGGGCGCGGAGGGTCGCGGTGAGGTTGTCGGGCCTCGTGCTGGTCGTGACGACCGCGCCGGGTGCGTCGAGGATCGCGTTGATGACGACGTGCAGGCCCTTGCCGGAGCGGGGTGGGCCGATCAGCAGGATCGAGTCTTCGACCGATGCCCAGACCTTCGTCCCACGACTGGCTCCGAGCAGGTAGCCGACATCCTGCGGTACTGGCGACTCCAAGGAGGGCCGCAGCGTGGCCGCGCGATGCAAGAGCGCCTTCGCGGATGCGGCGGTCTTGACTTCATGGCTGGTCGCGATCCCGGCGAGCCGGTGCGGGTCGGTCTCTGTCTTCCGCGTGTGTCGGCGCAGCACGATCCACACCCAGACGATCCCGCCGGCGAGTCCGCCGAGCAGTGCCGCGCTGACGAGCCAGTAGACGACTGGGTTGAGCCCGTCGGCACCGAGCGCAGTCGCAGGGTCGCCGGGGTTGAACAGCACGGCGAGCCCCGCCGCTGCGCCAGCGTCGGGTTGTGGTGTGCCGGTGAGGAACGCGGCGACGCTGCCAGCGGCGCGGAGGACGAGAGCGATCCCGAACATGCCGATCAGGCCAACGAGGGCGGCATTGGTGAGTTCGTCGCCCATGCCCCCGGCCTGCCGTTGGTTCATATTAGCCGCCGCACCGCGAACGTGCCCGAGATGCGTCCAAGGAGGATCACCTCGCGCGAGCTTCCCTCGGGCAGGTCGTCGAGGTCGACGAGCGCACGTGCCTCCCCGGTTCCGGTGGCGTCGGTATGGGAGACGATCGTCGCGACGGCGACATCCTCGCCGGGAACGAACCCCTCGGCGGTGACCTCAGACAAGCGCGGCACCCGGCGGGCGTGGCGACTCCGACGAGTTTCCAGCGCAGGGGTGTCGGACGGGGCCACGGCGCGTCTGGGTTTGCGGGTGCGGAGGATGTCCGTGAAGACGCTCCCGTCGCTCTCGCGGACCTCAACTCGGACCGCGATCGTGCGGTCCTTAGTGATGGCATCCATGAGTCGCCCGAACGTCGCCCGCGTCCACGCGCTCGCCTCCGACTCATCGAATGGTGTTCCATCGACCGTCGCGGTGAGGGTGCCGTCATCGGCAACGGTGACGAGGACGTGCGGCAGCTCGACGGGAGCCATGTTCTCGTCGTCGTTCTGGGTGGATCGGCGCGGGCTGGTGAGGTTCATCGGTGACCTCCCGCTGCGCGGCTGCTGGTGTCGAACAGGGCGAGTTCGTCGGGGTGGAGCTGGTGCTGGCAGACGAAGCTCCTGGCCTTGATCCGCCACAGGCCTTGGCCGACGCCGAGGTTCGGCAAGAGCTGCTGCTCGGTGCCGGTCAGGCCGAGCGCGGTCGCGGTCGGCCCGAGCTGGTCAGACTCCTGCCGGTACACGATCCGCGTCTCTGCATTCGCGAGCAGTGAGCTGGCCAGGGAGCGCATGGCGGAGCCCTGGTCGCCCACGTTGTCGAGGTCGGTAAGCTTGTGGAAGATCAGCATGTTCGCGATCCCGTAGTGCCTGGCGAGTCGCCAGTGCGCATCCATCCGCCGCAACAGCGCGGGATGGGACATGAGCCGCCACGCCTCGTCGTAGATCACCCACCGCTGCCCACCGTTCGGGTCGAGCAGCGCGGACTCCATCCACGCCGACGAGCACGTCATCAACACCGAGATCAGCATCGAGTTCTCGGTGACCCGCGAGAGGTCGAGAGAGATCATCGGCAACGACGGATCGAACGCAACCGTCGAAGGCCCGTCGAACAGACCTGCCAGGTCACCTGCCACGAGACGGCGCAGCGCGTGGCCGACGAGCCGGCCATCCTCGGCCAGCCTGCCGTCCGCATCCGTACTCGGGGCGAGGATGCGGTCAACGACCATCGGCAGGGTCGGCACGTCGTTCTCCCGCACCGTCTGGGTCAGCGCGATGTCGATCGCAGTGTGCTCCAACGGCGACAACCCGCGCGCGAGCACAGTCTCCGCGAGCGCGCCGATCAGGTCACGACGGCGCGCCGCGACGGTCGAGGCCCACTGCTCATCCGACAGGCCACTCGGGCGGTGGCCTTCGTCGAGCGGGTTCAGGCGAGTGTTGAGGCCGTGCCCGAGGACGATGGCGCGTCCGCCGACGGCGTTCGCGACGGCGGTGTGTTCGCCCTTCGGGTCACCGGGCACGTACACCCGCCGCCCGAACGGCAGCGACCGCGTGTAGAGGGACTTGGCCAGCGATGACTTGCCGGAGCCGACGATCCCGGCCAGCACCACGTTGGGTGCGGTGATGATCCCGCGGGCGTAGAGCACCCACGGGTCGTAGACGAAACTCCCGCCCGAGTAGAGGTCCTGGCCGACGAACACGCCATCAGCACCGAGCCCACCCTCGGCGACGAACGGGTACGCACCCGCCAGCGTCGCTGACGTGTCCTGGTGCCGCGTCAGATGGAAACCGCCCGGCATGCGCAATCGCGCAGCACCCGGCTCGCCCGCCTTCGGCAGGTAGACCGTCGCGCGCCGCTCGGCACGCTCCTCCTCAGCCTTTGCCTTCGCAGCGGCGAGCGCGGTCCTTCGCTGCTCGGCGTGGAGCCGGGCCTCGGCTTTGCGGCGCTGCTTGCGGAGCTTCCGCCGCTCCTGCGACGGTGCCACCAGGACAGCGGTGTGCAGGCGCTCGCGATCCTCGGTCACAGCACCAGCCCCCGCGCCTGCTTGACCGCCGTGATCTTGGCCGGCTCGAACCATGAACCATCCCGCTTCGCCGTCGGCACGTCGGCCCGCTCCGGCGCGCCCGGAGACGAGTACGACACCAGCAACTCCGGCCCAGCCTGCACCGGAGCGGACTCGACCTGTTCGGCGTCCTGGGGCTCTGCCTCCGGTTCGGCGTAGCGGCGCAGCAGCGAGACGTACCCGACGTGCGGGTTCGCGACCAACGCGTAGTCACCCGAGATCGCCACCCGGTCGTTCGTGCCCTCGCCGGGCTCGTCGTACACGTACCCGTTCTCCAGCGCGGCCTGCGTGGTCTCGTCGCCGTAGTCCCACTGCGCGAGGAAGTCCGTGGCATCGACATGCCCCAGCTCGCCGAGGATGCGCAACGGCCGCTCGGCGTCCTCGCCCTGGAGGAACACCACGCTGACCCACCGCAACGGTGCGGCCTCCTCGACGGCGGGCTCGGGGTGCCAGGCGATCCGCCCCGCGGCGATGAACCCCTCGGCGAGCCGGTCGTACGCCCGGTCGACGAGGCTCGCCGCCCGACGCAGCTCATCCGCAGCAGCGAGGGCGTCTCGCACTCCCGCCTCGTGGCTCCCGGCGTCGTTGAAGGCGTGCGCGGCCTTGCGCTCATGGGCGTCGGCGATCTGGTCGAGTGCCTGCCGCAGAGGGCGCATCCCCGAGGACAGGTCACCGATCACCCCATACATCTCGGCGGGCTGATCGAAGCTCCGGCTCGCGTGGGCCAACCCCCGCAAGGCTTCGGACGCCTCAGCAGCGTCGGCAGTCGAATCGAAGAACGTGGGCATGGTGGCCTCCATTGGTGGGTCGCGTCACTCAGGAGGTGTGCCCGTGCTCCGCAGATCACTGAGGCATTCAGCAGCGGGCGGCTTCTCATCTCACCGATCCACCGCACTTGGCGCCAGTAAACTTCGGGTACCGAGGAGGTGAGGCGTGAACGACGACGAAGAGCTGCGTTGGGTGCGGCGTCGCGAGGGAACCCACCGTTCCGAGTCGAGGGCGACCCGTGGGTATGAGCGGGACCTACTCCGTGACGACGACACCAGGAACCTGCTTGGTCCTACTGAGTCTCGACCCGCCGACATCGACGAGATCGTGCGGTCGCGCGGACCTGTTGCCCCGGCGCATCCTTCGCCCGGTCAGGAGTTCCGGTACCAGGTCGGCGACGCAATCATGGAGGCGTTAGCGCCTTACATTGAGCGTGGAGTTGATGTTGCGGTGGACGCCGCGGTCCTCGGTGTCTCAAGACTGTGGAAGTGGGCCACAACCCGACCGCCACGGCAGACGGCCTCTGTCGAAGTTGGCAAGGTGGATGAGGTTCCTACTGCGTACCTTGAAGGTCCGCTCGCCGAGCATGATGAGCCACCGTCGGAAGAGCTGGCGCGCAGCCCACAGAGCATGACGGCGGAGCAGTATCAGGCGATTCTTCTCTCAGCGTTGCTGGCGGACCAATACGCAGCTCGCGCGCGATCAATGCTCGCCAATGTCCGCATCGACGACGAGGTGCTTCCAAGTGAGTTGGAAGACGCGGTCCGCGCCGCTCTGGACGGGCCGACGGTTGACGATGCGACGCTCGTGCGCGTCGTGGAACTGCTGCGCGAGAGCATGGCACCTGACGGTGAGTACGTCCTCGTCCGTCCTCGGCAGGTCGACGCTCCACCGTCCATCGCCGACCGGTCGAGGGATAGTGCATAGTCGAGAACTGGCTCTTTGGTAGAGCTCCACAACGTGAGTCGTCAGACTCTGCGGCAGAGCGGGAGTGCGGCGGCTGTGAACGCGGCGGCTTGCTGGCCGACGAGGAGCCGGGTCTCGCAGGAGGCTTGGATCGCGGCTTGCTCGATGGCGGCGACGGCCGCATCAAGTTCCTCGACGGTGGGCCCTGAGACGGCGATGAGGCCGGTGTAGCGGAGGATGCCGTGGCCGGCGGTGAGGTCGGCTTCTTGCTGGAGCACGTCGTGGTACTCGGCGGTCTGTGAGGCGTCTTCAATCTGGCCGATCTTCGCGCGCTGGGCCTGGTCGGAGATGTGCTCGACCTTCTTCTTGCGGATGTCGCGAGCAGCGGCATCGGACCGCATCGGGGTACAGATCAGCGAGAACGACCGCTGGATGCCGGTGGACAGCAGCACCGGCGACAGGAACCCCGGGTACACCAGCGACCTGGGCCACTCGCTGACCCAGAGCACGGCGTGGTGGGCGGAATCGGTGCGTAGTCTGCCCCAGGTCTCGGTGACGGCGACCGGTCCCGCGGTCGCGAGGGACTGGCCGAGCCTGCCGTGCCGTTCCAGGGTGGCGGCAATGGCCGGGTCGTAGGCCGAGCGCAGCATCACCGCGATCTGCCCCGGTGTCAGCCAACCGGACGGCGAGAGGTCGGCTGAGCGCAGCGCGGCGACGAGCGTGTTCATCTCTTGCCGCAGCACGGCGGCGGCACCGCGTATCCCGCCGCCAGCTGTTCTGATCTGCCGAGCGCTGGTCTTCATGTCGAGTGACAGCGAGAGTGTGGTGGCGTGGCGTTCGCCGGCGGGTCCGGCGCGGTCGATGAGTTCTGCGTAGGTGTCGGCTGCCCATGATCCGTCCGGGGTGCCGTGTGTGGCCCACCATTCCGCCAGTCCGGTGCCGGAGTGTGGGAGTGTGCGTTCGAGGACTTGCAGTGTCGCGATCCGCCCGGATCGGCAGACGGTTGCGAGGACGCGGCCCCAGGAGCTGACGCGGCGTTCCTGTTCGCCGGGATCGAGGAGCACGAATGCGGGATGGGTGACCTCGCACACCACGGTCAACGTGGCGGCGTGCGGGTCGTGGATCATCCCCGCGCTCGTCTCCGGGTCGGTGTACTCGCGCAGCCGCGCCATGTCACCAGGCAACGCGAGCGTCCCGACGGGGCGCGGCACCACGATCCTGCGCCGGTACAGCAGTTGCCCGCCGGTGGTGCGCCACAGCCACCAGCAGGCGATGGGCAGCCACTCCACGATTGGCCGGCCTGCGATGGGTATCCAGGTCAGCGCGGCGGCGAGTACCCAGATGGGGGCGGTGTAGGCGAGCAGCATCCCGCCGCCGGCGTAGAACGCGCCGATGAGCGTGGCTCCGCCGATGGCGAGGGTGATGAGCTGGGTCAGCGACAGGCCGAGGAGGACACCGCGGCGGGTGAGACGGGAGAACTTCACCGGCACCAGTTCGCCCACGGCGGGACGTTCGTGGTTCATGCTGCTCATCGTCTACTCCTTCGGTGGGCGTGGCGCAGGCGGCGGGGGCTGCCTCGGAGGCGGTGACGGGTCGGTGCTCGGCGGTCGCGGTGCCGGGCTCGACGGCGGCGCCGCAGGCGATGCTGCGGGCGATGGCGGTGTCTGCGCTGCCGCGTCAGCGGCGTGCTCGCCCTGGGCTCCCAGTGCCGTCCCGGCCCTCGGCCCGGCGGTCGCGGCACCCTTGGCGACGCTCGCACCGACCACAACACCCGCGGCTACGGGACCGGCCGCGACCGCGCCGCCCCCGCTTGCTGCAGCTCCACCACCGGCGGCTCCTCCGCCGCTCACGGCGGGTGCTGGTGTCGGGGTCTTCGGCGGTGGCGGGGCACTGCTTCCTCCGCCCGAGCCTCCGCCCGCGTTCCCGCCGCCACTGCCGCCGTCGAGTACCTTCTTCGGGTCGCCGCCGCCTTGCGGCTTGGACGGGACCGGGATCGGTCGGTTGAGGGCGCTCTTGGCGTCCTGCTCGGAGCCGATCGCGTGGTACATGTCGAACCCGACGAACGCGATGAACTTGTACGTGAGATACGGGGCGAACGCGGCCATCGCCATCAGCACGATCCCCGCGATGGGATCACTGACCGAGGCGAGGTCGGCATCGATCGGTGCGGAGACTTGGGTGATCGCGACGAGGAACATCACGACGAGGACGAGCTTGGAGCAGATCAGCGCGACGACGAACATCGCCCACTTCCCGATCCACCCCCGTGAGGCGTCCCACGAGGCGCCGCTGAACGCGAGCGGCGCGAACACGACCGCCACCAGCAGCAGCGCTTTCCTGACCAGGAGGGACAGCCACACGATCGCGGCGGCGGTGATCGCGAGGCCGGCCAGGAAGATCGTGATGATCGCTCCGACGCCGGGAGCGGCGATGTTGATCCCGACCAGACCCGCGGCGAGGAGGGCAATCTTGTCGCCCATCGACTCGGTGGTCTCGCCGGCGGCCTGAACGATCCCGATACACAGCTGATCGACGACTTCCAGCAGCAGCGCCGTCAGCGTGATGACCACGAACGACCCGAGGACGGACTTCGCCAGCCCCAGCGCTGCGCGGGTGAGAGCGGTGGGGTCGCGGCGGATCAGCCCGGTGATGAGTTGGAGGCAGAAGAAGATCAGCATCACGAAGACCGCGATGCCGAACAGCAAGTTATAGACGGCGACGTAGCCAGGCTTGGTGACATCCACCAGCGTCGTGGTGTCGAACACCGACCAGACCGCCTCGAACAGCCACCCGGCGGCGGCACCCATCGCCTGGGCAAGCCAGTCGAACGGGGCCGCGACCAGAGAAGCGGCCCCTTCGCCGACGGCATCGCACACCGACGAGATCACAGGAACGTCGCACACGCCCATCACGAACACCAGCTCTCGACGACAGGCGGGTCAGACGGACTGGCCGACGTTCCAGAAGAAATTGATGAGCGTCACGCTCGCGCCGCAGATCACCGCCGCGCCGCAGGAGACGAGGACGCCAATCTTCCCGCGCGAGGCGAGGTGCGGGTTCGACGAGTTCGCGCCGAAGCCCCACACGATCGCTGACACGATCAGCGCGAGCACGGACAGGATGAGGCCGATGGTCATCACCGCGCCGACGATGGTGCGCAGCTGATTGATCCCCGGCAACCCATTGGTGTTGGGGTCGATGTTGATATCCATCGGCACCAGCAGCGGCGCGGACATGACGTTGGCGAGCAGATCGAACACGGTAGGTCTCCTTGGCGACGGGCGGCCCGCCCACGAACTCGCAGACGGGGTACACGCGACAGGTGCACCCGTGCCCCCTCGGCGACGGAACAGCAATGCCCACGCCGGTGAGGACGTAGGCATTGACAGGTTCGGAGGCGTTCGGCGTCAGAGTTGTTGGCCGAGGTTGAGCAGCCAGTTCATCCAGGCCACCCCACCTCCGGCGAGGACGGCCGCACCGACGGCGACGAGGACACCGGTCCGGCCCTTGCTGGCGGTCGCGTAGTTGCCGTGGGCCGTCGCGATCGCCCACACGATCGCCGAGACGATCAGCATGAGAACGGCGACGATCAGGACGAACGTCAGGAGCGCGCCGACCACTGCGCGGAGGTCTCCGATGCCGCCGAGCCCGTCGAAGTCGGGGAAGACACCCATCGCCGATCACCCCACCTTGACTGTGACGTGGAGGTGGTCGAGGTGGCCTCCGGTGATGGAGGCGGGGTCGTGCATGCCGCCGCCGTTGTACAAACGCCAGCCCTCGCCGTCACGGGCGACAGACCAGATTTGGCCTTGCCAGATCAGGTACTCAACACCGAGCACGTCGGCGTTGTCCTTCATCCAGTTGGTGACCATCCAGCCGGCGTCGAGCTGTGCCGGGGTGAGTCGCTCGCCGATCCGGTTGCCGAAGGTGATGTCGCACGCCCGCCCGAGTGGATGCTCGGACTTGGTGCCGGGGCGCGGTGAGTAGCAGCCCCAGCCGGTGTCGGGGAACGCGGCGAGGGTCTGCTGGTAGAGGTGCAGCATGCGGGCAGTGATCTTGCCCGAGCTCGTGGGATCGTCGATGAGCCGGTCGGGGTCTCCATCGACGCCGGTCGGCGCGCCCGCGGTGGTGGTGTTGCAGGCGGCGGGTGATCCGCTGGTCGCCGTCGGCAGGTTCGCGGCCCCGTGCTCGTTGAGCCAAGCGGCGGCGTCGATGGCCTCGCCGTTCGTGCCGCCGGGCCGGACCTCGAAGTGCAGATGTGCGCCAGTGCTCATGCCCGAGGAGCCGACATCGCCGATGTGCTGCCCAGCGCTCACCCGGTCACCGGGACGGACGTGGATGCCGCCCTGCCACATGTGCGCGTAGGCGGTCGCCACGGTCTGGCCGTCGATGGTGTGCTCGATGACGATGAGACCGCCGTACCCGCCGGAGAACTCCGCGACGGTGACAGTGCCGTCCGCGGCGGCGAGGATCGGCGTGCCGTCGACCGCTGCGAAGTCGGTGCCGGTGTGCATCTTCCGTTCGCCAGTGATCGGGTGCACCCGCATCCCGAACGGAGAAGTCAGCACCCAGGTGCCCTCGGGCAGCGGGAACACCACCCGCGACGACGACACGGCCGGGCCACTTGCGCCGCCAGCGGTACCGCCTCCTCTGGTGAGGGCGGCGAGGATGCTGTCGGCGACGGGCGCGTAATTGCGGTACCGATCGGGATAGGCCGACACTTCGACGGCTTGGGCGGCTTCACCGGGGTCCAGCTGTTGCCAGCCAGGGATGTCGAGCAGACCGCGCGGCGAGGGATAGTTCGGTCCGGTCGGCCCGCCGAAGAACGCCCGCGCCTGATCCTGCGGGTCCATGAGATCGGCGACCGACCCCCACCCGGACTGCGGGCGCATCTGGAACAGGCCGAGGGAGTCGTGGTCGCCGCCGTTGCCGTCGTTCGGATAGTTCGCCGACTCCGGATAGGCACCGGTGTTGCTGAGCATCCGCAGCGTGGACTCGGTGAGCGCAGCCATCAGCGCAATCTTGATTCCCGGCCGGCCCACGTCGGTGATGCCATTGCCGACCGTGATGATCGTTGCCGCGTGCGTGAGCTGCTGACGATTCAGCGTGAAGGTCTCGCCGTTCGCGGTGGTCACGGCGAGCGAGTCCGGAATCGGGCCGAGGTTCACGCTCCCGGCAGGAGTGGCGCAGTAGGCGGCGGCGGGGTTCATCAGCACCCCGATCCCGAGGAGTGCTGCGGCGGGTGCGAAGAACAGCAGCGCCAGGACTGCGATGGCGACTTTGCGGAACACGACGCCAACCCCTTCAGCGCAGCGGGTTGTCGAGCTGCGACAGCCGCAGCAAATGGCAGGTCGGATAGGTCGGTGCGCAGACGACGAACACGGTGAACGCGACCGGATGCTCGCTCGTGACCGGCTGCCTATTCCAGACCCCGGCACGATGACGGGTCCCCTCGATCGTCACGGCCGTCGTTCCGGCCACGAGCTGCCCTGGCCGGGCCTGCGCTACCGCGTCGGCCCAGGCGTCGGGGACGTACGCGGCGTCGATGGTGAGGTGCTGGCGGGTGGCGTACTGCCGCAGCTCGATCCAGGCGTCCCGTGTCGGCAGGTACGCGGCCACGTCGGAGGCCAGCCCGGCTTGCTCGTCCCCGCCGGGGTCACCGACCGCGAGGATCACCGAGGTGTAGTCCAGCGGCCACAGCCCCGAAGCCGTGTCCCACGCGAACAGCGTGGACGCGACGCCCTGCGCGAAGGTCTCGGGATCGGCCGAACGCGGAACCGCTGAAACCTGCGGCGGCCGGGGTGTGCTCGGGGCCACCGTCGGCGGTGCCGTCGTGACCGAGCCGGGCTCCGAGTCGGGATCGGTGCTGGTGTTGCTGCGCGGGCCGACGAGGAGTCCGTAGACGCCGACACCGGCGAGGAGCAGCAGGACGATGCCGGCGGCGATGAGTGCGACGAGGCGGCGGCGGTTCCGGGTGTCAGCAGGTGCAGGGCTCATGCCGAGCAGGTGCGCACCCGCCACCGAGGACTGTGGTCAGAGTGCTCGGAGTCGTGGCCGCTCCGCCGCGCCTTCGCGGGCGGCTCGGAGTGCATCGGCGAACCGGACCGTGCCGTCGGTAGCGGTGAGGAAGTTCTCGAGCTGCTCGTCGGTCAACTCGGCTGCGAGGGTGTCGGCGTCGTAGTGGGTCCACCAGTTCGTTAGCTCGCCCCAGGTCTGGACGAAGGCGCGCAGCGGGTAGCGGACGGGCTGGCCGTCGTCGGCGACGACCGGTAGAGGTCGCGGTGGCGTGCGCTTGCCCTTCTTGATCGACTTCGCCTGGGCCACCGCTGCTTCGGCGCGGGCGTGCAGCTCGGCCTCGCGCCGCTCCCGCGCGGTGGTGTCGCCATCGCGGATCGCATGGTAGATCGGATGCACCGGATCGCCAGCCTCGATCCGGTCCAACCCGGCGGCAGCCTCGGCGCGCAACGTCTCGGGCTGAGCGGGGTTGTTGGCGACGCCTTCGAGGTAGCCGATCTTCTCCAGCGTCGTGTGCGACGCACCGCCGGGAATCATCGCCGCCGCTTGCTCCCGCGCATCGCCGAGCGCGCTCGACGGTCCCGCAAATTTTGCGGGACCGTCGTCTCCCGGCTGGTTGTCGCTGCTGAACTGGGTGGCGGACTTCCGTCGGGCGGCGTCTTCGGCCATGACCTGCTTGATCTCGCGGTAAAGCCCGGCGGCTTCGAGCTGGGTGTAGGGCTTGTGGAGCATGTTGTCGTCCTGCTCGGCGAGGAGCTGCCCGAGCCGGTCGGACAGGCCACTGCGAACCCACACGTTGACGGTGCGCCAGCCGAGCTTCTTGATCGCGGCCAGGCGTCGTGCCCCGCACACGAGCACGCCGTCGATGGTGATCGTGACAGGTTGCAGCAATCCGTCCCGGTCGATGGACGCGGCGAGGGCGTCGATGTCGCCGAGGTCCGCGCGGTGCCGTGTGCCGATAAGGATCGAATCGACGGTGCGGTCGAGCTGGATGCTGCCGATCTGTGGCTCGGTCATGACGGCTCACCGCCTCCACCACTCGGAGCCGCCAGAGCGAGCGCCAGGATCAGATCGTCGTCGCGGAGCAGCAGGTCGAGGGTCTCGCCCAGCAGCAGCCGCAGCAGGATGCCGCGTCCGTTGCTGGTCGCCGCGTAGGCCGGATGCGGGTTCCCGAGTAGCGCCTTCAGGAGCGCGGCCCAGGAGCGGCGCGGCAGATCGAGCAGCGCCCGCGCGTGCCGATCGCGGCGCAGCGTCTCGTAGGCGGACTGGCGTGTGCCGGCCTTCATCAACGCTCCGCAGACGTGCTCGACAGCGGCCCTTGCCGTGTCGGCGGGCCAGTCGAGCAGGCACAGCATCGCGATGGCGTCCTCGGCCGCCGACCCAGCGGACATGCACGCCTGCGCCGACCCAAGTCCCTCGCGCGGCTCCGGTTCGCGATCACTGGGACGCAGGTCGGTGGTGTGGAACGCGGGATGGTAGTCGGCCAGCGCGGTGTCGCGTTCGGAAAACCGTTCGGGATCGTGGAACGCCGAGACGTGCGCTCGGCGGGCCTGGTGCACCGAGCAGAGCAACCCTTGGGCGCGTTCCTCGTAGACGCAGGTGATCCGCACGGCGTGGGTGATGATCGCCCACGGATCGTTGGCCTCGCGGGTCGAGCGGTACTGCATCGCGTCGAACGCCGCCGTGACCGCTTCCCAGGTGTCGAGCTTGTGCTTCCTCGCGAGAGCGCGGTACTTGTCGGCGGCGAACTCCATCAGGTCGCGGGCCACCGGGTCGTGAACCCAAGCGTCCTCGCCGCCCTCGGCGAGACGATTGAGCAGGGCGCGCAGGCCCTCGCCGGTGGTGAAGTCCTCAGCCCCGTAGGCCGTCGGCTCGGTGCTGGTGCTGGTGCTGGTGCTGGTTGGTGTGGTCATGGTGTCGGCACCTCCTGGCAGGCAGGTGCGCACTCGCTCCCACGAGTGCGTCCTGCCTGCCGATGCCGTCGCAGCCATGACCTGTCACCGCCGTCAACTCATCGAGACCCCGGAGCGGGACATCTGCGACGCCGGCGTGCTGCTGCGCCCCAACGCCGAGATTGGCGGCAGCCGTCGGGCGCGGTCCCCGAGACGACGGACTCCGGCCCCGAGTGGGGTGCGGGTGCGGCGTGCGAGCTCGGCTTGGAAGTCGAGGCCACGACCGGCTGCGTGCGCCGAGTGCCGGGCGATCAGGTCGGTGGGGCGCACCCACTCGACGCCGCGCCCGCGAACGAGCGCGTGCTGTCTGTCGTCGCGGGCGACCTGCGCAGCCCGAACCGCCTCCGGCGTGCTCGTCACCTCGACGGGCTCGGGGCGCTCCCGCGGCTCCTCGGGAACCGGGCGCGCTGGATCGGGCTTGGCGGCGTCGCGGTGCTGCGGGCTCTCAGTGGTGTTCATGGGGTCGTCTCCTCCCGCTCGTCGGCGGTGTTGGTGGTGTCAGTCAGGTGCGCGACGGCGAACCAGCGGCCCACGGTCGAGGGATGCACCCCAAGTTCGCGGGCGATCCGCTTGTTCGACCAGCCCGCCTCGCGCAGCTCCCACCCCAGCGCCCGCCGACCCGCCACACCCTCGTCGCGACGGTCCGGTTGCGTCTCGCCAGACGGCAGGGCCGGCATCGACTCCGCAGTGACCGTCGAACGCGAGGTGGCAGGTTGCGTGCCGGGGTCGGTAGTGCGGGTGAGGATCACGGTCAGGTGTGTGATGGCGAGCAGCACGACGGGCGGTACCGCGGCGACCGAGGCCGCCAGCATCCGTGGCACGTCGGCGTCTGCGGCGACGACAGCGTGAATGGCGTTCGCTGTCACCGAGACGAGCGCGCCGCCGACCAGCAGCGCCCACGGGTACCAGGCCGAGCGTTGCCCGGCGAGGGCGACGACGGCGACCGTGGCGACCACGATGATGCCGTCCACAATCAGTGGCCACGCCCACGCCTGCCCCGCCCCGATCCCGGAGCGAGCGGCCAGGTCGGCCAGCGACGTGAACGACAGCCAGAACGCGCCGGCGGCGATGAACACCGTCCCCGCGACCGCTGTCATGGCGGCCCAGCGCCGCCCTTCCGATTCACGCATCACAGCCCGGCCCTCCCCAAGGCTGCGGAGAATGGGCTCGCCGCGCGGCCGAACCAGCGACCCGCGCTCCGGCTCCGGCTATCGGACGTGGCCTCCGATGCGGGCTGGGTGGCTCGGTAGGCGGAGCGCACGGTCGTGGTGATCTCGCGATCACCCAGACCCGCCGAGTGTGCCGCAGAACCCAGCGCATCGAGCGCGTCCGTGGCCGAGACGCCATTCTCGGCAAGGCGGCAAGCGGCCCAGAACAGGCCCCGGTTCCGCTCACCCTCACCCCGCCCCGCGACCCACGCCGCCAACCGCTCAGCATCCACATCCATCGAGCCGCTGCTGGCGCGCGACGGGGCGACGGGGCGCGGGTCGAGAAAGTCCCGCAGCCGGGCCGCGTCCACCGTCCCGACCGAGTGCGCGGCGATATCGGCGGCCTCGTAGCGCTTCACATGACCGTCGATGATTCGCCGTGAGGGAGGGGCGATGATGTAGCCGCCGTCGCCACGGAAATCGACACTCGCCGTGGCTGCCTGCCACGACCGCTGCTCCCGGCCCAGTGTCGCTGCGAAGTACACGTGCGCGCCCCCAGTCGGTGTGCGCACCAGCAGGCCCGCCCCATCAACGAGCCCCGCATCGGTGGCACGCCGGTACGCCGCCCGGCCATCGTGGGTGCCGTGGACATCGACATCGACGACAACCACGCCCGATACTGCGCCCGTCGGGATGCCGATGTTCGCGTCCGGTGTGCGCGACCACCACGCGGCGATCCGTTCCGGGTCGCTGCTCGCGTCGAGGAACCCACGGCGGGTCAGCGGACGCTTCCCCTCGACGAGGCACGGGAACACGGGCACGCCAGCCGCCGCGAGGCTCCGCGCAGCAACCCTCAGGCTTGGCGAGCGATCCACTCGAATGAGGGCCGCAAGGACGTTGAATGGCTCGGGCATCACAGCCCCCGCCCTGCAAGGGTCGGCACCGGCGCAACACGTGGACGATCAGCCTCGGCTGCAGGCGTGCGGGAGGTGCGCGGACTGGGGGTGTCGCGTTCGAGGCCGGGCGGGGTGCCGTCGCCGACCTGGAGCGTGTCGAGCTGGTCGAGGATCGCCAGTGCGGTCTTCCGCACCCGTTCGCCGGTGGCCTGCACCACCTGGACGGGCTCTTGGCCGTCCACGCGGGCGGCCCAGGTCGAGACGTACGGGATCGTGTACCCGGCGGTGTCCATGCCGTGCGCGGCACCGATCATCAGCGCGACGGACTCGGCTTCGACCTCGCGGATGCCGCGATGC
>Ga0209794_1000972_pt1 | contig 28063 bp, 34 predicted proteins | sample EBPBio232013_DNA_FD_185869 | JGI IMG/M metagenome (GOLD analysis project Ga0209794, IMG submission 185869) | Wastewater treatment Type I Accumulibacter community from EBPR Bioreactor in Madison, WI, USA - Reactor 1_5/23/2013_ DNA (SPAdes)... | ecosystem: Engineered > Bioreactor > EBPR >... | reverse complement strand
ATACGCCCATCCGGATTCTGGAAGAAATAGGCGCGCTCGTCATTGAACTTGCGGCGCACGACGATATGGCTGCCCTGAACCAGACGCACGTTATGGACATTGTTGCGGCCAAGCACTCCGGCCAGAACGCCATCCACCCAGGGACCGGCGGCGTTGATCAACATGCGGGCGCGGTAAACCGTGACGACGCCTGCGCCATTGCGCGTTTCGATATGCCAGACGTCGCCATCCCGATGGACGGAAACGACCTGCGTGCGGTTGAGAATGAGCGCGCCGCGATCTGCCGCGTCACGGGCATTGAGGACCACGAGGCGGGCATCATCCACCCAGCCATCGGAATATTCGAAGGCCTTGGCAAAGAGGGGCTTGAGCGGACGCCCGGCCGGGTCCTGGCGAAGATCGAGGGTACGGGTCGTCGGCAGGAGCTTTCGCCCGCCCAGATGGTCGTAAATGAAAAGGCCAAGCCGCACGAGCCAGGCCGGACGCACACCACCCTTCTGGAAGGGCAGGACAAAGCGCATCGGCCAGATGATGTGCGGTGCCATGGCCCACAGCACCTCGCGCTCCATCAGCGCTTCGCGAACAAGGCGAAACTCGTAATGCTCCAGATAGCGCAAGCCACCATGAATGAGTTTTGTCGACATGGACGACGTGCCGGACGCCAGATCGCGCATCTCGGCCAGCGCAACGGAATAACCGCGACCCACAGCGTCGCGGGCAATGCCGCAACCGTTAATGCCGCCGCCAATCACAAACAGATCGAAAATCTTGTCGTCTGGCATGGTGCCTCCCCGCACGGTAACCGACGCGCATTCGCTCTCTTTTGAAAGCTGACGACATATGATGTGAATGCAAAACGAATGTCAATCGAAGAAATTCGCACCTTTTCATTTTCAACTTTCAGGCGTTGGTCTCAATCAGGCGCACGTCGTTCTCAAGGCAGACATTGCGAATTCGCTCGCTCGGACAGCGGTCCGTAATGAAGGTGTGAACCTGTGAAATATGCCCGATCTTGACCGGCGCGGTGCGTTCGAATTTCGAAGAATCCGAAACCAGAATTACATGGCGGGCGTTGGACATGATGGCCTGGGCGACTTTCACTTCGCGGAAGTCGAAGTCGAGAAGAACGCCATCCTCATCGATGGCCGAAACGCCGATCACGGCGAAATCCACCTTGAACTGACGGATGAAATCGACGGCGGCCTCGCCGACAATCCCGCCGTCGGAATGACGCACCACACCGCCGGCAATCACCACTTCAATGCCGGGTGAAAGTCTCAAGCGATTGGCAACATTTATATTATTGGTAATCACCATCAAGCCGCGATGTTCAAGAAGCGCTTCGCCAACCGCTTCAGTCGTGGTGCCGATGTTGATGAAGAGAGAGGAGTTGTCGGGAATAATGCCCGCAGCGGTTCGGCCAATCGCCTGCTTCTCGGCGGCGGCAATCGCCCGGCGCGCCTCATACTGCACATTCTCGTTGCCGGTCGGGAAAACGGCCCCGCCATGCACACGGGTGAGCGCGCGTGAATCGCACAGATCATTGAGATCCTTGCGGATCGTCTGCGGAGTGACGGAAAAGCGCGCTGCCAGTTCGTCGACGGTCACGCGACCATTGGCCTTGGCAATCGCCAGAATATCGTCCTGTCGTGGCGTTAGTAGCATTCCATCCTCCCTTTTTCTTTCGTTTATTCGAAAACGAAAGAAAAATCCATGGAAACCGATCTTGTTCGCGTCGGTATGCAGGCGGCTTTGGCAATCCCCCGCGTCGCTGTGGCACCTTGCCCAGGCCAGATGCATCGGATATTTTAGAATGACTTTAAAATTTAAAGGGTACGGCATGAGCGAGCTTCGGCTTCACGCCATCTTCTTTCTGGTGGCGGCCCTAGGCCTTGCGGCCGGGTTGTGTGCACCGCTTTTTGGTGCCGCATCGCTTGCCAACCCGCTCTTTTCTGCGGCGGCCTTGCCGGTCATTCTTCTGCTCGCCTGGTCCATGCTGCACGACTTTCTGGCCGGTCGGCTGGGGGTGGATGACATTGCGCTTGTTTCCATGGCGGCGGGCGTGGCGCTGGGAGAGCCGCTCGCGGCCACTGTCGTCGCCATCATGTATACCGGCGGCAATTTCGTCGATATCACCGTCGACGAGGTGCACCCCGGCGATCTTCTTCTGGTGCGCGCTGGCGAGCTTCTTCCTGTGGATGGCGCGCTGTCTGACCCGCTGGCACGGATTGATGAGAGCGCGGTGACCGGTGAGCCGATCGCCGTTCAACGCGCGTCCGGTGAGACCCTGCGCTCCGGCACGGTGAATGCGGGCGAAGCCTTTCGTTATCACGCGACGGCTGCGGCGGCAGACAGCACCTATGCAGGTATTGTGCGCATGGTGGAGGCGGCACGCACCGCCAAGGCTCCGTTCGTGCGGCTTGCGGATCGTTTCGCGCTGCTTCTCCTTCCGGTCACACTCATCGTCGTGGGGCTTGCATGGTTTTCTCCGGTGATCCGGTGCGCGCTCTGGCGGTGCTCGTTGTGGCCACGCCCTGTCCGCTCATTCTGGCCGCCCCTGTCGCCTTCATCGGCGGTGTTTCGCGTGCTGCCCGTGCCGGGGTGCTGATGAAGGGCGGCGCGCGCCTTGCCGCAATCGTGACGCGGCCCGGCCTGTCGCAGGATGATGCGCTGCGCCTGCTCGCTTCGCTCGAACAGGCCTCGCATCATGTGCTGGCCGCTGCGCTGGTTGATCTTGCCCGGGCGCGGGGACTGGCGCTCACCGCGCCGCAGGAGGTGCGGGAATATCGCGGCTCCGGCGTTGAAGGGGTGGTGGAGGGCCGTTTCATCAAGGCTGGGTCCCGCGCTCTGGTGCTGGGGGATACGCCCTTGCCGGAATGGGCCCTTGAAACCGCAGGCAAGGCAGAAGCGCTTTCCGCGCTCAGTGTCTTCGTTGCGATCGATGGAGAAATGGCCGCCGTCGTGCTGATGGCCGATGCCATTCGAGAGGACGCGGCGAGTGCGGTTGCGGCTCTGCGCAAGATTGGGCTGACGCGCATTCTGGTATGGATTTTCCGGCATCTGACTGCTGATCGGCGCGTGGATTGCCCTCAACCTTTACAACAGCCCGACGGGCCGCGCGCTTCGCGCCCTGCATGGGTCGGAAGTGGCGGCGCGCACGGTGGGTGTCGATGTCGCCCGCTACAAGCTGCAGGCCTTCGTGATTTCCGCGGTCTATGCCTCGGTGTCCGGATCGCTCATCGCGCTGCAGAACAAGTTCGTGACCCCCGATATGGCGGGCTACATGCATTCGATCGAACTCGTGATCATGGCGGTGCTCGGCGGTGCAGGCTCTGTTCTCGGAGCCTTTTTCGGTGCGGCCATTTTGACCCTGCTGCAGCAGGTTCTGACCATCTTCGCCGAATATGAGCAGATCATGCTCGGTCTGGTGATGATGCTGGAAAACGTGATTGCCGGCTTCCACCTGACGGAGCGCGGCTCGCTTGTGGCCGATCTCTTCAGCCTTCCGGCCTCGCGCCGCAGGGCAAGGATGGTGGCCGGAGATGCGATGCGGCTGCTGGAACGGGTCGGCCTTGCCCGTGCGGCAGAACAGGAGGCTTAGAGCCTTTCCTACGGTGCGCTGAAGCGGCTTGGAATTGCCCGTGCACTGGCGCTCAAACCGCGCGTTCTGCTTCTCGATGAGCCCGCCGCAGGCTGCAACGCGGTGGAAACTGAAGAGATCGACCATCTGATTGCCGAAGTGGCCGCCAGTGGCGTCGCCATTCTTCTGGTCGAGCACGACATGAAGATGGTCATGCGCATCTCAAACCACATTGTCGTTCTCGATCACGGCGAGAAGATTGCCGAGGGCTCGCCTGCCACGGTCAGCCGCGATCCGAAGGTGATCGCCGCCTATCTCGGGATCCAGTCTGCGGAGGATAGCCAATATCGACGCCATTCTGGCCGGTGCTGTCAAGCGTGGGCGGCTTTCGAAAGAGGCCGCCGCCCAACGATTGGCATCCGTCACCGGTGCGGCAGACTATGCGCCGCTTAGCGATGCGGACCTTGTCATCGAGGCCGTGTTCGAGGATCTGGCCGTCAAGCGCGAGGTGTTCGCCACGCTTGGCGCGGTATGTCGCCGCGATGCGATGCTCGCGACCAATACCTCGTATCTCAACCCGTGCGATGTTGCGGAAGGATTGCCAGCGCCGGAGCGGTTCCTCGGTCTGCACTTTTTCAGCCCGGCCAATGTCATGAAGCTTCTGGAGATCGTGCCCACCCCGCAAACCGCGCCGGATGTGCTGGCAAGCGGGTTCGCTCTGGCGCAGATGCTGCGGAAAATTCCGGTTCAGGCCGGGATTTGCGATGGCTTTATCGGCAATCGTATTCTCAAGCGCTACCGTGCCGCCGCGGAAGTTCTCTTGCTTGAAGGCGTCGGGATAGCGGCCATCGACAAGGCTATGCGCGACTTCGGTTTTGCCATGGGGCCTTTCGAGGCGCAGGATCTGGGCGGTCTCGATATTGCTTTCCTGCAGCGTGAAAATGCCCGCGCTTCAGGCAAAGCGGTGCCGGAAGCTTTGGCCGACCGGCTGGTGCGCGCGGGCCGCAAGAGCCAGAAAAGCGGTGCCGGATGGTATGACTACGCGCCCGGTGAGCGCACGCCGCAAACATCAGCGGCGGTGACAACCCTGTTGAACCTGCCGGAGCCGGATGGCGTTCTCTTCAACGGAGCGGATATCGCGGCCCGTCTGGTTGGTGAAATGGCGGCGGAAGGCCGCATGATCCTTGACGAGGGGATCGCCGCACAGGCTGCCGACATCGATCTTGTTCTCATCCATGGCAACGGCTTTCCCCGCTGGCATGGCGGTCCGATGTTCCATGTCACGCAAGATGCGGGGCATACACCTTGAAGCGCTTTTCTTTCTTCGTTCATTCTTGCCGGAGGGCCTCATGACCGCTTCCGAAACTGTTCTCGCGACCCTATCACACGGTGTCCTGAGCCTGACGCTGAACCGACCCGACAAACTCAATGCCTTCAATGAGGAAATGCATCTGGCGTTGCGGGCCGGTTTTGAGAAGGCCCATAACGATCCGTCAGTGCGTGCCGTTCTTTTGACCGGTGCCGGGCGGGGCTTTTGCGCCGGTCAGGATCTTGGCGATCGCGATCCGCGAAAGGGCGGTCCCGCGCCTGATCTCGGGCGAACCCTCGAGACGTTTTACAATCCGACGCTCCGCCTGATCCGCACGCTGGAAAAGCCGGTCGTGTGCGCGGTGAACGGCGTGGCCGCCGGTGCCGGAGCCAATCTGGCTCTGGCCTGCGACATCGTCGTGGCAGCATCGTCGGCGCGCTTTATCCAGTCGTTCGCCCGCATCGGCCTCATTCCGGATGCCGGTGGAAGCTGGCATCTGACGCGCCTTTTGGGCGAGGCGCGTGCCAAGGGGCTGGCACTCACCGGCGATCCGCTTGAGGCCAACAAAGCCGCCGAGTGGGGGTTGATCTGGCAGGTCTTTCCCGATGAAACGCTGGCACAGGAAGCTGAAGCGCTGGCAAAGCTCCTTGCAGCTGGCCCCACCTTTGGCCTTGGCCTCACCAAGCGGGCCATTGGTGCCGCTCAGGGCAACAGCTTCGATGCCCAACTCGATCGTGAACGCGACTTGCAACGCGAGGCCGGGCGCTCGGCTGATTATGCGGAAGGCGTTCTGGCCTTTCTTGAAAAGCGCAAGCCGGAGTTTGCAGGACGATGAGCATGGAAACCGAGGCCGACCACATCGCTCTGGCAACGGCCATGTGGCACAGCGACCGGGCGGCGCAAGAACTGGGCATGCGGCTCGACCATGCCGGCGGGGCGAGGCGACACTATCGATGGTGGTGACACCGGTGATGGCGAACGGGCTCGGCATCTGCCACGGCGGTTATATTTTCATGCTGGCGGATTGCGCGCTTGCCGCGGCCAGCAACAGCTATCCGGTGACGGCTGTCGGACAGCAGTGCACGGTGACTTACATTAGTCCGGGCCGTCTCGGTGCGCGTTTGAGTGCCGAAGCACGCGAAGTTCACCGGCAAGGCCGAAACGGCATTTACGAGGTCCATATCCGCGATGATGCGGGGCAGGCGATTGCCGAGTTTCGCGGACATGTCCGGCTAATAAAGGCACTTCGAGCGGGCGTAACGGATACCTGATCACCGACATGAAAACAGCCCATCCGGCGCTTGCCGGATGGGCTGATGCGCACGCCGTCGCCGGGGGAGCGGGCGGGCTTGCCCGGCACATGTCTGGGGGAACGCCAGGTGCCGGGCTCGGTGAGCCTTATTGTGCTGCCGCGACGGCAGCATCGATGCGTTCGCGGGCCTTGGCGGGCAGCTTGAAGGCCTTGAAGGCCTCCAGATTGGCGGGCGCGCCATCCCCCACGACGATGGCCGCAACCATGCCCATGCCGAAATGCGGGTTGCACTTCACGCCATAGATGCCGGGCTGATCGAACGTCACCTTGATCGCTTCATTGACCTTACCCTTGAACTTTGCAGCGCCTTCAGGCGCGAGGCCATCAATGCTTTCGGCATTGTGGCTCTTGTCCGTCGGAATGAAGCTGACGCTGTCGCCGGGGGCAATTTTCAGGCCTGCGGGTTCGAACACCATGGCACCGTCCTTGCCCTTGTTGAGCATATGGACTTCAAAATCAGCCGCGACTGCCGGAGCGGCAAAGGCAAGGGCGATGGTGGCGAGCAGGGCATAACGGATTTTCATGGTCTTTCTCCTGAAAGGCAAAACGTCTGTTTGCGTTGTCAGAAGAAATAGAACCGTGCGGATCGGCCTTCTTTGTCGATTCGCAAATAACGGAGTGCTTGACTCAGGAATTGTCGCGGGTGCTGCGGGCCAGCGCCTCAAGGCCCTGAAGGTCGCGCACCAGAAGCTTCTGGCGTCCGCCTTCCACCAGCCCCTTGGTTTCCCAGGCGCTGAAGATGCGCGACACGGTGTGCAGCGTAGTGCCGGTCATTTCAGCAATGTCCTGCCGCGAGATGGGGAAGTCGATCCGGATGCCATCCGCCTCTTCGCGCCCGGCCTTGCGGGCCAGCCGTAACACGGTGTGAGCAACGCGCCGCTCGACTTCCTGCGTCGACATTTCACGGATGCGGGTATGGGCTTCTTCCAGCCGCTGGCCGATGGTCTGCATGGCGCTGACGGCCAGACGGGGATTGTGTTCCACGAAATCCGGCCACAGATCGGTTGGCCAGGAAAGCGTCAGGCTTTCGGCGGCAGCGACGGCCGTGCCGGGATAATCGTTGCGCTGCAGCGCCTTGGCAAAGCCGAAGAGATCGCCGGGGTGAACGACGCGCACGATAATCTGCTGGCCATCGGAGGTGACCTGCGTGACTTTCAGGCGCCCGTGCAGAAGCAGGAAGAAGTTATCGGCAGGTTCACCCTGTTCAAAGATGGTTTCCCCTTGAGCGACAAGGCGCGCGTTGGCATGCGCGATCAGCCGGTCAAGCTCATCGTCGGCCATTTTCTCGAACAGCGGCAGGGATTTGATCACCCTGCGGTCGATTTTCACCGCGCTTTTCCTTTCCTCAAGCCCCATGTCATCGGGCTTGATACATTTGCCGGGCAACCTGATGACGAAGGTTACATCCAGACGCGACGAATGGCAAAAATCAAGGGCGAGTACCAATGATCGTCCCGCACAAGCCGGAAACCGACATTGTCTGGCGGGGTGCCGACCGAACAGCCTCCGTTCTTCGGCTCGCGTATGAATGAGCTTAAGGGCGCACGGTGTTTTCCAGTGGCGATATAGATACCGCAGGATTCATCCGTTTCAACGGTCTTTCCGCCTTGGTCCAGATTGGTGCGGCGAAGGCACGTGGATGTCCATTCCCAGACATTGCCAGCGAAATCGGTGAGACCGTTTTCGCTTTCGCCAAAGGAACCGAAAGGTTGGGGATTGGGATCGCGTGAAGCCTTGCGGGCCGATTCACGCTCGTAATCGGCAAGCCAGCGAAGCGCCGGATTGCGGCTGTCGGCAGGCACGTTCAGCGCATCGTCCGGGTAGCGGGACCCGGCAGCAAAGGCGAGTTCCTCATCGGTGGGCAAGCGCCATGTCTCGCCGGTGCGGGCGGAAAGCCAAGCTGCATAGGCCTGTGCATCGTCAAAGCTCACACCGGTGACCGGCAGGTTGGCAGACGCTGGTGCACTGGTTTCGCGCGGCATGCAGAACCCGTCGTCCACGCAGTTCTCGTAGTCTGCGGCGCTGACCTGATATTTCATGATGACCAGCGAGCGGCGAAGCTTTCGCTCTGTCTTTGGGCCGTCCACTGCCAGATTGTTGCGGTAGAATTCTCCGGCTTCCCGATAGTCAAAGCGAACGGGGCTGACGGAAATGGTTTCGGGGCTTTTCACGGCTGCGTGTTCGCCGGAACCGGCATAGGCCAGCGGCGAAAGCAGGCTAAAGCCGAGAAGGCAGAGAGTGAGTGACAGAACCTTGGATGGACCGGACATGATGCGCCTCCAGCACGAAGAGGGTAAAAGGTCGCCGGGCCGACCCGTGTGGAGGCCGTGTCGGCCCGGCGTCTTGGGACCCCGTCAGATCGCCGATGGCGGCAGGACAGAGGTCATGAGGTCGTCGTTCCAGTCGCCCGTCACCTTGAAATGACCGGCAGCACCGAGTTCGAACGCCTCAATCAGGTTGTGGTTCACATAGGCGTAAATGCCCGGCTGGCGGAAAGTGTAGAAGGCAGCCCCGGCAGCGCCACCGGGAATGAACCAGGTTTCCAGATCAATCTCGGGCGGGTTGTGAAACTTGCCCGTTGCCCAGACATAGTCGCCATGGCCACCGATTAGGTGCGGGCGGGTGTCGCGATTGGCCTGCGAGTGGACGACGAGAACCCGTTCGCCAACCTTGGCGGTCAGGGCGTGTTCGCCCGTCAGCGCCCCCACGGCACCGTTGAAGACGATGTGGCTCGGCGTCAGCGTGCGCATGACTTCCAGCACGTCGGCATAGGCTTCGCCGTGATCGGCATATTTCTTGTATTGGCCGTTCTCGTCCTTCGGAACGTAGAAGTCCTGCTCGCCGACGTAATAAACCTTGTCGTAGACCAGTTCCTTGCCGTTGCGGTCCTTGAGGCCATCGCGCGGCAGCACCATGATAGCACCGTTCATGCCGGACGTGACGTGCCACGGCACCATGCCGGGAGGGGCGCAGTGATAGACGAACACGCCGGCCTTGGTGGCCTTGAAGCGCAGAACAGTCTTCTCACCCGGGTTGACGATCGTCAGCGCGCCGCCACCCAGAGCCCCGGTTGAGGCATGGAAGTCGATATTGTGCTGCAGCGTGTTGGTGGCCGGGTTGATCAGCGTCAGCTCAACGTAATCGCCTTCATGCACCACCAGCAACGGACCGGGAACCGAACCGTTGAAGGTCATGGCGTGGACCTCGGTGCCCTGATCGTCGATGACGATCTTCTTTTCTTCGATGGTCATCGTGAATTCGACAACCTTTGGGCCACCTTCGGCTTTCTGGGAATGGGCGTGCACGAAGGGCGGACGCACCAGCTCGACCTTGACGCGTTCGAGCTTGGCAATATCCTTTGCCGTGGCCGCCGCATTCGTCTTGATGTCGCCACCCTCGGCCCGGGCTTCTTCGGAAGAGGCCAGAATGGGGCCCAGTGCCCCGGCAAAGGCAGCCCCGGCCAGCATCGAGCGGCGTGTCAGAGAAAACTGCTCAGTCATCGGAAATCTCCTTCGGTCATCGTTCAGGAGCTTTGTTGCTCCGTTAGTTGACTGTTTTAGAAGGGTTTCCGATCTCGATATTGCGCTGGCGCAAACAACTTGGAACTCGCCCGTTTGCCGCAGGGGCTTTGCTCCGCTTTTTCGCGGCAAATCGACGGATCAGTCTCCGCCGACGCGGATCAGCATACGATAGGCTTTGCCTTCGCCATCCTCATTGCCAGCCCATTGGTGGCCAAGGCGCGAAAGCTCGGTGGGTAAAAGCACGGGTTCGCGGGCGAAGAGGGCAAAGAGCACTTCGCCGGGGTCCATGAGATCAAGCCGTGACAGCAGGCGCGCCAGCGCATCCGGCGCATCGAAACCGGTGAGGTCCAGCCGCCAGAGCGGTTCCGGCCAGCCCGCGGCCTCCTCGGCCCCTACAGACAGCGAGACATTACTAGAGGCCTTGGCGGACGGGGTGAAAAGCACGACCCAATCGCCCTCATCCGTCTGGAAGGCGGCGTGCGAGAACCCGCGCGTCGCCATCACCTTGAAGAGTGGCGTGGGCTGGAACGTCGTTAACAGCCGAAGCGCCTCGCTGGGGGCAAGCGCACGCACGGCCTCCATGATGACCTGAAACGGCTCGCCGCCATCGCGCAGGATGGGACGCACATCGACCGTCTTTACGGCCATATCGGACTGCGAAGCCGTCATGGTAAGCCTTTCCAAGATGTTACAAGCGGCACTGTGCAGAGCGCCGCCTGAACTTGCAAGCGTGCCCGTTTCCATCATTTAGAGCGGGCAAGGGCGAGTTTCTTTGTTCAGGCGCAATTTTTGACCCGAATGGTCAGTGGCCACCGCAACCGCAATTGCAGCTCTGCGATTTCAGGCGTTCGATTTCGACGCGCCAGACCGCGGGGCCGCGCTCGAGATAGGACCAGCCGAAGATGCCCGGAAATTGCGTGTCGAGGTGGTAATGCAGCGGGCGCGGGTCGTGATCGGAAGTGATTTCCATGCCCTGACCCGGCTCGAGACTCTTCAGAATATCGAAGATCATCGGATGACGGTTGCCGGGCGGGATCACGCGAACGTCGATGGAGGGCTTTTCGGCGGAGGGGGATGTCATGTTGGTTTGTCCTTGTCCGGGGCGAAGGTGATAAGGCGGCGCAACCGGCCCGGCGCGGTTGTCCGCCCGGTTTCAACTGGCCAGACCGCGATAGATCGCGGGCAGAACTGCGGGCAGGCGGGCGATCCGTGGCACGATGGCGTAACCATTGCGCCCGAAAATGGCCGGAACGTAGGATTGCGCATCGCGGTCGATGGTTACGGCAAAGACCCGCACGCCCTGACGGCGCGCCTCCTGCACGGCGCAGCGGGTGTCTTCCAGCGCGAAGCGGCCCTCATAATGATCGACATCGTTCGGCTTGCCGTCCGTCAGGACGAGAAGCAGGCGCTGCCGGTTCGGCTGCTCGACGAGTTTGGCCGTGGCGTGGCGGATGGCGGGGCCGATGCGGGTGTAATAGCCGGGTTTCAGCCCGGCGATGCGCTGCCGGATGGTGGTGCTCATCGGTTCGCAGAAGTCCTTGACCGTTTCCACTCGTACCCAGCTGCGACGCCGTGAGGTGAAGGTTAGGATCGAGTGGTTGTCGCCGCAGGCCGAAAGCCCTTCTGCGAGAACGGTGAGCGCCTGCTTTTCCACATCGAGCACCCTGAGATTGTCGAACCACGCATCGGTGGAAAGCGACACGTCGACCAGCAGCGTCACGGCCAGATCATGGGCGAGCGGCCTGCTGGTGCGGTAAATGCGATCGTCTGCCTCGCCGCTGGCACAGAGATCGGCCCGGCGGCGCACGACCGCGTCGAGATCGAGTTCCGGCCCGTCAATCTGGCCAGAAAGCCATTCCCGCTTCGGTCTCAGCACCTCGAACTGGCGACGGATCCGGCGGATCAGCCGCCGCGTCTCATCGTCGTCGGCAAGTGGCTCATCCACCGCTTGCGCGGGTGCGGTCAGCACGCGGCAATAATCTTTAAGATAGGTGCCGCTGCGATAATCCCATTCGGGATAGGTGAGATCTGCCGAGAGCGCGGTGCGGTCGAGCGCCTCCGGGGGCAGATCGAGATCGAAGCGGAAGCGGGCGGAGGGGCGACCCTTGCGCTCGCCAAGTGTCATGTCATCCAGTTCGTCGGCGGCAGACGCATCGTGGTCGTCGCTGTCATCGCCGGGGCGGTCGACATTGACCATCTCGGCCATGGCGAGGATTTTTTCGAAGCGGTTGAGGATGAAGGGGCTGCGTTCATCCTTGCGGTCCGCGCCCTTTTCCCGAACGGCGACATGGCGGGCACTGGCCGTGCTTTCGCGCGCCGCCGAGGCCACGGGTTGATCCTCCTCGCGTCGGCCATCGCCTTCCTCGCGCAACAGGGCATCCGGCCAAAGCGGAACCGGCAGCAGCGGCAGATAGCCGGGCGGGGCCTTGCGCGGGAAAATCGCTGGCAGATGCAGCGGTGCCAAGGCGGCCCCCATGCGCAAGACATCACTCACCCGGTCTTCGACCATCTGTTCGATGCGCGGCAGTCTGGCCCGGTGGCGGGCGTCGAGGAGGGCGCGGCAAAGACGTTGGTAGCGCGCCGCCATGCCGGGGAAGGCGGTGATGACGGCTTCCGCCACCTGTCGACCGCGTTCGATGCGGGCGAGATCGGACTGAAGCGGGTCTGCCGGTTCATCGATGGCGGCGGGCATCACGGCAAAGGCGGCGGCCAGCCAGAGATAGAGGTCGCGATTGAGTTTTGCCGTTGGCAAAAGATCAAGGACGGCGGGCAGCATCAGGGAAGCGTCGTCGCGGGCTGGCTGGACAAGCTTTTCCTCGCCAAGCCCCATGCGCTGGCGAAGCTTGAGGCGATGGCCGGAGGTGCGGCCCCGCGCCGGAACCAGCTGCACGGCTGCCTCGCCGCCGAAGCCGCGAAACAGAACCGCAAGAACCGGTCTCAGATCCTCAAGCCGCACGGCGGCTTCCTCGTAACGCGGCCAAGTGCGGGTGTTCCCGGCAAAGGCGTGCCAGGCGCGGCCAACGGTTTCCTCAAGCTCCAGAAAATCCAGCATGACCGGCCTCAGCGCAAGATAGAGCCGGCAAGCTCGACAAGGGCGGCACGCACATCGGCATCATCGCTGAGGGGTTCGATCATCGCCGCGCGGACCGCTTGGCTGACCGGCAGTCCGGCATCAATCAGCGAGGCACAATAGACGAGCAGGCGGGTGGATACGCCTTCTTCCAGATCGACACCCTTGAGGGCGCGAAGGCGGCGAGCGAGGTCAACCAACGGCGCGACCCTGGCGGCATCAAGGCCGCTTTCAAGGCTCACCACCTCGATTTCGCGCTCACGCGGCAGGAAATCGAATTCGATGGCGACAAAGCGCTGGCGCGTGGACGGCTTCAGGGCTTTCAGGAGGTTCTGATAGCCGGGATTATAGGAGACGACGAGCATGAAGGAGACCGGTGCGGCAAGCTCTTCGCCGGTGCGCTCCAGCGGAAGAATGCGGCGGTCATCCGTCAGCGGATGCAGAACGACGGCGACATCCTTACGGGCTTCGACCACCTCATCGAGATAGCAGACACCACCCTCGCGCACGGCGCGCGTCAGTGGTCCGTCGGTCCACACGGTGTCGCCACCTTTGAGAAGATAGCGCCCCGTCAGGTCCGCCGCCGTCAGGTCGTCATGGCAGGAAACGGTGGTCAGCGGCAAGTCGAGCTTCGCAGCCATATGGGCGACGAAACGGGTCTTGCCGCAGCCGGTCGGCCCTTTCAGCAGAAGCGGCAGCTGGCGTGTCCATGCGGTTTCGAACAGCGCGCATTCATTGCCGTTGGCGGCGTAGGCGGGAATGTCGGGCAGGGCGGCGCGGAAAGCAACGGTCATCGGCTTGGTCCTTTTGAATGGAGAGGAGAGGGGTGAACGCTGTGGACGCAACCGCGCATCCACCCCTCCCGTTTTCCCCGGCGGGGATGGTCAGGCGGTTATTCCGCCGGTTCTGCGAGGATCGTGGGGTTCACGGCCTTGTCGCGACCGGGCACCAAAACGGCCCAGACGAACATCAGCGCCGAGATGACCACGAAGACGCCGGAACCGAGGCGCACCCAGTAGAACATCGCCAACTGGTCCTGCACGTCCATGTAGCTTTCGCCCAGCACACGCTGCAGGTGAACCTGAAGGACGCCGGCGAAGGTGAGCGCAAAGGTCATGACCGACATGGCGGTGCACATGATCCAGAAGCTGGCCATGGAGAGCCACTGGTTGAACGGCGCGCGACCGCGGATTTCCGGCACGGCATAGGCCATCATCGCCAGGTTCAGCATCACATAGGCGCCGAAGAAGGCGAGGTGACCATGGGCAGCCGTCACCTGCGTGCCATGGGTGTAGTAGTTCACCGAGGACAGCGTGTGCAGGAACCCCCAGACGCCCGCGCCGAAGAAGGCCATGACCGAGCAGCCAAGCGACCAGAGCAGAGCGGCGCGGTTCGGATGCTTGCGTCCCGCCTTCCATGTCATAGAGAAGGTGAAGATGACCATGGTGAAGAAGGGGGCGACTTCAAGCGTCGAAAACAGCGAGCCGATCCACTGCCAGTATCCCGGAGCGCCGATCCAGTAGAGGTGATGGCCGGTGCCGAGAATGCCGGAGAATAGGGCAAGGCCAACGATGACATAGAGCCATTTTTCCACGACTTCGCGGTCGATGCCGTTCAGCTTGATCATCAGAAAGGCGAGGACCGAAGCCATGATGAGTTCCCACACGCCTTCCACCCACAGATGGACGACCCACCACCAGTACATCTTGTCGAGTGCCAGATTGGCGGGATTGTAGAAGGCAAACAGGAAGAAGATCGCCACGCCCCAAAGCCCGAAGATCAGGATATTGGTCACGACCGTCTTGCGGCCCTTCAGCACGGTCATGGTGACGTTGTAGAGGAACATCAGCGCGACGATGACAATGCCGACCTTGATCGGGAAGGGCTGTTCGAGGAACTCGCGCCCCTCATGAATGCGGAACATATAGCCGACCACGGCAATGGCCGCTGCCACGAGGAAGATCCAGAACTGGGCAATTGCCAGCTTTGGGCTGTGCAGTTCGTTTTCCGTTTCTTCCGGCAGCAGGTAATAGGTGGACCCCATGAAGCCGATCAGCAGCCACACAATCAGCGCATTGGTATGGATCATGCGCACGAGATTGAAGGGCAGCAGTTCCGACAGTGTGTTGGGCAGAACATAGATGGTGCCGGCAACAAGGCCGAAGACCACCTGGGCGATGAACAGGCCAAGCGCGCCGTAGAAATACAGCATCGCGACCTTCTGGGTTTTGTACTTCATGTGAAATCTCCTTCAGGTCAGGCGCGGATCAACCCGCCTCGTTCGGCGGCCACTTCTGGGTCTTGATCTTGCTGGTCCATTCGAGGAAATCGGCGAGGTCGTTCACCTCGTCGTCGCTCAGATGGAACTGCGGCATCTGGCGGCGGCCTTCGATTCCTGACGGCTGGGCAGCCATCCACGCGCGCAGCGTTTCGCGCGCCGAATCCGGGTCCTTGTCGCCGCCCCAACGCGTCCAGACATTGCCGAGTTCCGGCGCGAAATAGGCGCCTTCCCCAAGCAGCGTGTGGCAGTTGATGCAGGAATTCTTTTCCCACAGGTGCTTGCCGCGAATGACGCTCGCGGTCAGCTTCGTCTCGTCGGTCGATGTGGTGCGCACATAGTAATGGCTGTGCGCCGTCAGCCCGACGAATATCGCAAAGAAGAAGATGGAGCCGCCGTAAAAGACGTTACGCGCTCCGGTCTTGGTAAGGCGCTCTGCCATCCCGTGTTCCTTTCGCTCGGCCTTGACCCTTTGAGGTCCCCCGGCCTTCCGTTTGCCCGCCCATGTGACGTGGCGGGATGGTCTCCTTTTAAGGAGAGCGAAAAACTCTTCTTTGCGTTTCTGCAAACAAGGTGGCAGTTCGCTTAGCCCGCCAACCAGAAACGAAGGAAAGCGAGTAGCGCCAGCGCCGCGCACCAGGCCAGACAGGCTGTTGCCATACCGCTTTGCCGGTTTCGCATGGCCATGAAGTCGAGAAGTATGAGCCGGGCCTTGGCAACAGCGAGAAGAAGAACGGCACCGATGACCAGCCCGTTGCGCCCACCCAGTGCGGCAAGTCCCGCACCCAGAATGGCCATCAGCACGAGCAGAAGGACGCTGCGGGTGAGGGAGGCTGTCATGGGCATCACACCAGATAGACGATGGGAAACATGACGATCCAGATGAGATCGACAGCGTGCCAGAGCGTGGTGATCAGATGCACATTCTCGCGGGTCGGGCGGATGGCGACGAGAAGGAGCACGAATGCGCCGAAAAGAACGTGGAGCAGGTGAAAGCCAGTGGTGATAAAATAGAGATCGAAAACGGAAGCCACCGCCTCGTTTCCGGCGTGGCCTATTTCGCCCGCATATTCGAACAGTTTTACCCCGACAAAAGCAAAGCCTCCCAGCGCCGCCAGAATGAGAGGCTTTCGGGCTCTGTCAGGCGCTTGTGCCGCGTGGGCCGCCTGCCAGCCGGAGGTCAGCAGAATGACCGTATTGAACGCCGCAAGGCCGGGGCTGAGCGCCGCCCGCGCCGTGGCGAAGGCCTCATGCTCCATCACCGAACGCAGCATGAAGGCGATGAGCAGCGCGCCGAACGCCGCCAGTTCGCTCCAAACCAGTATCCAGAGCAAGAGATCACCATCCTGCCCGTCAATGTCGCTTTCGGTTTCCATGGCCCGGCAATAGCGCGGACAAATGCTGCGTTCTTTGCGCGCCCGCAAAGAACAGATGAGGCAAGTGGGGCAGAAGAAAGGTCTGTTGAAAGGAACGTTCCATGAGCGACGCACAGGCCGGACTTCTGGTTGCCACACCCATCATCATCGGCTTTTCGCTGGTTTTGCACCGCATGGGCGTTCTGCAACGCGGCGGGACGATTTCCGCCGTTTTTGCCTCGGTGGCCATCGCCGCCGTGCTGTTCCTGAACCAGTAGGGGAGGCGTTCATGGCCGATCTCGATGCGCTTCATCTCAAGGGTTTGACGGCAAACCGCGAGGTTCTACTGGCGCTGTGCCTGCGTCTCGAAGAAGTTGCCGATGTCTTGTCCTCACCCACGGTTGGGGAGGGGGATTTCGCGCAGATGGCCCTTGATCTCAAGCCGCATCTTGAGAAAACCCAGTCGCTTGAGGAAAGCCTGCTGTTTCCGGAGTTCGACCGCCATGCCGGTTCGTGTTTCGGCGCAATGCTGGTCGAGCAGCTGAAGGCCGAGCACCGCTATGATCGGCTGGCGGCCGAGGAGCTTTCGCAGACATTGCAGGCTCTGGCCGAGGGGCGCTCGCGGCTGGCGCTTGCCACTATCATGGCCATGATGCGCGGCTTTGCCGAAAACCTGCGCCGGCACGTCCATTCGGAGGATGTGCTGATTGAAACCCTGCTCGCCGCCCGCGCCGAAGGGCGTGAAATCTTTGCCTGAGGGCCGCGCCCGCGCAGCCCGCTTCGCATGTGATCCCGCCAAACATCCAAGAGTTTTCAAGCCATGACACCTTCCTGCACGCGCCTGTTTTCCGGCGGCTTTCGCCCGTTTTTCCTCTTCGGCTCGCTTCATGCGGCACTGATGATTGCACTGTGGGTTCCTTGGTTTCTCGGCGTCTTCGATCTGCCATCGGCGCTTGATCCGGTGGTCTGGCATCAGCATGAACTGCTGTTTGGCTATGTCCCGGCCATGGTTGCAGGCTTCCTCCTGACGGCGGTGCCGAACTGGACAGGCAGGCCCGCGCTTTCGGGGTCACCGCTCGTGGCGCTCTTCGTGCTGTGGGTCGCCGGGCGGCTCGCCATAGCGCTTTCCGCGCAGATCGGCCTTGTTCCGGCAACCATCGTTACGCTGGCCTTCTTGCCGGTTCTTCTGGTTCTCACCGTTCGGGAACTGGCGGCGGCCAAAAACAAGCGCAACTACATGATTGCCGCCATTCTTTCGCTTCTCTTCATCGCCCAGCTTCTGTTCTTCTATGAGTTCGTTCAGCTGGGCCGCATCGAAATATCCGGCAGGCTGGCGATCACCATGATCCTCCTGCTGGTCGGCATCATCGGCGGGCGGATCATCCCGACCTTTACCGGAAACTGGCTGCGCCAGAACAATCCGGGCAGGGATGTGCCGTCCTTCGGGCGTTTCGACATCATTGCCATGCTGGTGTCACTGGTGGCTCTGATCCTCTGGATCCTCTCGGCACGTTTGAATGGGTTTTCCCGTTTTGCCGGGCTTTTTTGCCTTGTTGCCGGAGCTTTGCAATTAGCCCGTCAGCTGCGGTGGCAACCGTTGCGCACGGTGCGCGAACCGCTGGTGCTGATACTGCATGTTGCCTTCTTCTTCCTGCCGCTCGGCTTCGTGCTGACAGGGGTAGGGCGATTCTTGGACGATGCAGGACTGGCAACGGCAGGCCTTCATGCCTGGACTGCGGGTGCGATAGGTGCCACAACCCTCGCCGTGATGACGCGCGCCACGCGCGGCCACAGCGGCCAGCCGCTGCACGCGCCAGCCTCGACCGTCAGCCTCATTTACGTACCGATTGTGCTTGCCGCGCTGTCTCGCATCACCGCCGCTATTATGCCCGCTCAAGCGACGCTGCTCCTGTCGATTGCCGCCGCCGCATGGGTTCTCGCGTTCCTCGGCTTTGCCGTGTTTTATGCCCCGTTCATTCTCAGGAGGAGTTGAGATTGGATAGGGCAGCCTGATAGGCGTGCCAAGATGCGATTGTCAAAGCTGATTAGAGGCGCGTGTTCACCAGCCTGTTTGAGACGCGACACTGGCAATGAAGATCATCCCCCGGTCGGACCGGTTGGGCCGGGTTGCAAGGGAGGAGCGGGGGGCGAGTGAGGGTCGCCAACAGGCTTTAGCCTACTCAGTCGGAAAACGGCGTTGCCGAAATATGATCAGGGGCTCGACGACGGGGAAGTCAACCCCTTAACGTAGGGTAGTCCCAAGATCCCGTCAGACAGCTACGAGCCTCTTTCACAAGGTCAATGTAGTTTGCCTTAAAGGGAGCTACTAATTGCTTCTCAAGATCCGCAAGCAGTCCGTGCAGCACAGCGCATTCAGCGGTGCTTTCGAAACATGTCGGTTCCGGCGTAGGAGCACTGTGCTCTTCGCACCAACGGGATAGAAGCGCATAAAGGACTAGGGCTTCGTCGGGAGAGAGGTGGATTTCCGCACTATCAAGAGGGTTTTTCTGTTCGTTTTTCATGATCCGAAACTGGCACGCGCCGCCAACGTCTGCAATGGGCCGAAAAGTCGTCTTCTTGATAGCGGTCATTCTGTGGCCTCCATGCGCTCCAACGTTTTTTTCATTAATGCCAAACTCTCGCATTACTAAATAGGCCTGACAGAAGACCGCACTCGATCACATCCAATGGCTCAGAAACTTCTTGTATTACGAGCGGCAACCACAGAAGCCCTGTGAGTTCATGCTGAAGCGCGACTTGCGGGCAATGCGAAGCTATCCGGTATGCCTCAGCTGTGCGAGCAGCTTCTTGCGGAAGACTTCTGCCGGTGTCCTGTATCCCAGGCATTTACGCGGCGTCTCATTGAGCTGATTGCAGATCGCGACAAGATCCGTGTCGCTTACGGATAATGGATCGACCTCTCTCGAAAGCCATTTTCGCGCTCGCCTGTTGGTGTTCTCGACCGTGCCTTTCTGCCAAGGCGATTGGGGGTCGCAGAACCATGTCTGCGTGCCAATGCTAGCTTGCAGATAAGGCCAGTCTGTAAACTCCGTGCCACGGTCGAATGTGATCGAGCGGCGGGCGAGGTGGGGCAGCGCCTGGAGCGCTTGCACAAGACCGTCCATAACTGGCCGAGATTGTCGATCATTGTTGCGCAGGAATATCGCGAACCGGCTGACCCGTTCGACAAGCGAGGTCACATTGGCTTTCCCGAACTTCTTCCGGAACTGGATCAGGTCGCATTCCCAGTGACCAAACTGCTGGCGATCAGCAACGACATCCGGGCGGCGCAGGATGTTCAGTTCAGGGCTAAACCTCTGACCGTGCTTGCGTCTTGCATGTCGTGGGCGTCGGCGAACGCGATGCTCCGGCAGGTGACGCCAAAGCTTGATTGCGTGTCCGTCGGCCGAATAGGCGAACTTGTAGATCGTTTCGTGACTGACCGAGATCGGGTGCCGTTCCAGACGCATCCGGCCAGCGATCTGCTGCGGCGACCAACCGTGTTTGATCCGGTCGATAACAGACTGCCTGACATTTGAGAAGCGCACCAACTTCCGGAGCTTGGCGCGTCGTTCGCAAGCCATGTCATGGGCCGTCACGCAATAGTAGCCACTGAGATCAGGTACGACCTTGTCTACGAACATGTTGCGCTTGATCTCTCGAAAGATCGTTGAGCGATGTCGGCCAAGCTTCTCGGCGATCACTTCGACACTTAGGCCAGCTGTTCTCCAGCGAGCAATCTTGCGACGCTCATCGAGGTCAATGTGGGAGTAGGTGAGTTCCATTGCAGTCTCCTAGCGAGTGACAACCCATTGGTATCATTCGCAAGTCGCACTTCATCCTTGAACCCACCCCTGCTATAAGATTAGATATCATAAGATATGTTATGGAACTTATGCTTTTCCCTGGTTCTACACCTGCTCCGCTCTCACTTTAACCTGACCGAAAGGAAAACCCAGTGACCGACACTATCTCACCAAGTGCCGCCGCCCGTACGAAAGCCGGTCGTCAGAAAGCCGCCGAGTGGCTCAAATATCTCAAATGGAAAGAACTCAAAGTCGAAGACCTCAGACCATAGCCGGGAGGCTGCACACTAGCCGCATTTCTGGATGGTATCATCATTTGATACGTTACCGTTGACTTCCTAACGTATCTCTCTATGATACTAGTATCAGGGGCCGCAAATGATCCGTTCGTACAAAGACAAGCTCACTATTGCCGTCGCGAACGGATCGGTAAGAAAAGGCTTTCCGGCCGATCTGGTTAGACGTGCCCAGCAGATGTTGACCGTTCTCGATTCCGCAACCAGCGTGGAGGATTTGCGATCCCCGCCTGGCAACCGGCTTGAAAAGTTGTCGGGAGATAGACAGGGACAATATTCGATCCGCATCAGCCAGCAATGGCGCATTTGTTTCGTCTGGACCGAGGTCGGGCCGGAAGGCGTCGAGATCACTGACTACCATTGAAAGCCACGGAGGGCGAAACATGATGGACAACCAGCTTCCCCCGGTCCATCCGGGCGAAATCCTGCGGGAACTCTATATGGAGCCGCTGGAACTTACGTCATACATGCTGGCGAAGCGGCTGAACGTTCCGCGCACGCGCATTGAACGGATTGCCGCCGAAAAGACCGGCATCACTCCGGACACAGCCTTGCGGCTGGCGAAATTCTTCGTAACCTCGCCGCAATATTGGCTGAACCTGCAGAATGCCTTCGACCTTAAGACCGCACAGGCGGAATTGAAGGTGGAAATCGACAAGATAGAAGCGATGCCGGCGGCCTGACGAGCCGCCATTTTCTAGCATCATGCTCATCAATAAAGGTTACTTATTAAGGGCTTGTCGTAAAGTCCGGTAAGAGCCGCAGTTTGCCCTGAAGGCAGCGCGCTTCACGCTTTGTTAACCCTTTGAAGTCCGAAGAGGCGCGCGAGCAGATCGTTCGGATCGTTGACGGTCCATACACCTGAATAGCCAAAGTCTTTACGCAGTAAGAGCATCGCTTCGGAACCGCCGATTGATCTGCGTGCCGTATTGAATGAATGGTTGGAAGCCGCCGACAGTTCGATTGTCTGAGCTATAGAAAGCCTGCCTGTAGCTCATCATGGCGACGGTTAGGTTTCAGAAAGCCCAACTCTCAGCGCCTTTGCGCCAGCGCCGCACCGGCCAGAATGAACACGACGCCCAGTGCACTGGCCCAGAGAACGGGCTTGTGCCCGGTTATCAGGTCGAGGACGATGCCAAAGACAAGTTGACCGCCGGTGACGAGAAGCGCCGTGTTCGTCGCGCCAATCCTGACAATCAACCAGCTTCCCGATGCCACGAAGATGACGCCGAGTGTGCCGCCGAGATAGGCCCAGAGCGGCGCATGGCTTGCCCCTTCGCTAAACAGGCCGCCGATGATGAGGCCGACGAGGCTCAAGGTCGCGAGCCCGACGATATGGTTCCAGAAGGAGGCAATCAGCGGCGACGTCGAAAGGCTGAGCCTGCCATTGATCTGGCGGCTGAGCGAAATGAGAAGGCCCGCGCCAAAGGCGGCCAGAACACCGTAGATCATGGCGCACCCCGCCCGAAGAGAATGATGAGCGCACTGCCCGCTGCAATCAGGGCCACGGAGCCGAAGTCATTGAGCGTCAGGCGGCGTTTGGAAAGGCCGAGAAGCCCGAACATATCAGCCACCAGACTGAAGGCCACCTGCCCGGCCAGACCCAGCGCCAGCGTGCCGGAAAGCGCCACCGGCGAATTGACCGATTCCGACGTGAGGATCACCGTCAGCGCGCCGGAAACCCCACCGAGATAAGCCCAGAGCGGCGCGCGCGTCTTCTTCTCTTGGCTCTGCCCTGCCCGCTTGCCGCGCGATAGAAGCGCGAGAATGGCGAGGAAGACGAGGGCTGCCACCGTTCCCGTTGCGTGGGCCGTCCAGGAGGCGAAAAGCGGGCCGCCGTGAAAGCCGAGCGTGCCGTTGAAATGCGCCATCAGTGTCAACAAGCCACCGGAGGCAAAGGCAAGGGCAAGATGGAGCGGATTGGAACGCCGGGGCGTTTCCTCGGGCGCGGGCATTGACATGGCAGGTCCGGCGGGAATCAGGTTTCTGGTAGGATCGACCCTGCCACATCGCGGCCGCGCGGCATAGGCTCACCGGGCTTGCTTCAGGGGTGGCAATGCCGCTAGTCTTTTGTCAAACGAGGATGAAATGATGACGTCTATGATTGAGCGCGCAGAATTGTTTGGCCAGATGGATGATGGCGATCCGGTTTACCGGGTCACGATCACCAGTGGCGGTCTGACGCTTGGCGTCATCACCTATGGCGCGGTGATTCAGGATCTGCGTCTGGAAGGCTATGCACCCTCGCTGGTGCTGGGCTTTGATAACTTCCCGGATTATCGCCAGCATTCGCGCCATTTCGGAGCCTCGCCGGGCCGCGTTGCCAACCGCATCGGCGGCGGGCGCTTCACAATCGATGGCAAGGACTACCAGCTCGAATGCAATGAGGGCGGCGTCACCCATCTGCATGGCGGCTCAAAGGGGTTCGGCAAGCGCAACTGGCGGCTGGTTGCCGTTGAAGAGGACAGCGTAACGCTGGCGATCCGCAGTGAGGACGGCCATGCGGGCTATCCCGGCAATTGCGATGTGATGGTGACCTATGCCCTGCCCGGCAACGGTGTGCTTTCGGTTATCTATCGCGCCGTGACGGACCAGCCCACACCCGCCAACATCTGCCAGCACAGCTATTTCACGCTGGATGAAAAGCCGGATGTGCTGGAAACACGCATTGCCATTGCCGCTGATCATTTTCTGCCGGTGGACGAGAAAACCGTGCCGACGGGTGAGGTCAAAAGCGTGGCGGGCAGCGTGTTCGACCTGCGCGCGGAAACGGCGATCGGCCACCACATCAGCCCGGATTTTGCGGGCTACGACCACAATCTTTGCCTGTCGCCCGAGCGGGTGGAAAAGCGCCTTGTGGCGCGGGCGACAAGCCCGCATTCCGGCGTGACGATGGAGGTCGCCACCACGGAACCGGGCGTGCAGTTCTACACCGCGCACAAGCTTTCCGTTCCGGTTCCGGGCCATGACGGGCGTCATTATGGGCCGTTTGCCGGGTTCTGCCTTGAAACGCAGATTTGGCCGGATGCCATCAACAAGGCGAATTTCCCGCACGCCGTTCTTCGTCCCGGCGAGGAACTGGTTCAGGAAACCGATTATATTTTCCGGAAAGACTAGGCCGTAAAGCGCTTAAGCCGGGTCGACGCTGCGCGGCTTGCCATCGGCCCCCAGCGCCACCATCACGAAGGTGGCCTCGGTCACCATTTCACGGGTGTGGTCGAAATGGCGGCGCGCCCAGGCCTCGACCCTCAGCGTAATCGAGGTACGGCCCACCTTTTCGATGGCCGTGTAGACGCACAGCGTGTCGCCAATCTTCACCGGCTTCAGAAACACGATCTCGTGCACGGCAACGGTCGCGGTGCGGCCCTTGGCGCGTTCATCGGCGCGAACGGCCGCGGCAAGGTCCATCTGCGACATGACCCAGCCGCCGAAAATATCGCCGGACGGATTGGCATCGGCCGGCATGGCCAGCGTGCGCAAGGTCAGTTCCATTCCGGGGGGCGTGTTGGATTCAGACATGGCATACCTTTGACATTTCGGCGGGATCACTGTCCTTCCTGCCACAGTGGGCGGGCGTCGACAACTGTGCAGGGTGCATGGCAGACCCGCGTCGAAACACCCTGTCAATACGGAAAAGCCAGTAGCGACAAAACGTCCGGACCTTTATGAGGGAAGGATGAAGAACAAGGCGCACGGCTATATTTTCACGCTTCTGGCGGTCACGGTGTTTGCCGTGCAGGATGGCCTGTCGAAGCATCTCGGCACGCTCTATCCGCCGATTTTCGTCGCCATGATGCGCTATTGGGCGTTCGCGGTGTTTGTGCTGCTGCTGGCTGCGCGCTCCGGCGGCATCCGCCATGCAGCAACCACCAAGCGCCCGCTTCTGCAGATTTTCCGTGGTGTTCTTCTCGTTGCGCAGATTGTGGTGATGATCCATGCCTTCGCCCATGCGGGCATGGCCATGTCGCAATCCATCCTGCAGGGCACACCGCTCATCGTCACATTGCTGTCCGTGCCGCTGCTTGGTGAGAAAGTCGGCTGGCGACGTCTGACGGCGGTCGTCATCGGCCTTTTCGGCGTGCTGCTCATCATCAATCCGGTCAGCGCCCATTTCGATACGACGCTTCTGGTGCCGGTTCTCGGAGCCTTCATGTTCGCGCTTTATGGCATTGCCACGCGCGCCGTGGGTCGGGTGGACCGCTCCATGACCAGCTTCTTTTATACGGGCATTGCCGGTGCCGTTGCGTCAACGCTGGTTGGCCCCTTCTACTGGACATGGCTTGCGCCGATGGACTGGCTTTTGATGGCCGCATTGTGCATCAGCGGCATGACCAGCCATTATTTCCTGATCCGCGCCTACGACATTCTCGAGGCGAGCGAAGTGCAGCCGCTCACCTATTTCCAGCTCGTCATCGGCTCCTTCATTGCCGTCACCGTGTTCAATGAGACGCTGACCTGGAACATGGTGGTGGGTGCGATAATTGTCGTGGGGGCCGGTCTCTTCACCGTCTGGCGCGAGCATCATCTGGCAAAACAGCGCAAGCTGGTGTCCGGGGACTGACCCTCTCCGCCCCCGCTACCCTTGAACCGGGGGGTGAAATCTCTTTTCCTTGCAGGCAAATTCACCCCCGGTTGCGGTGCTCATCTGGCACGCGCAATCGCGTCAAAATGAGTTTGAGCGCGCAAGGAGCCGGGGACATGATCCGCTCACGTGCGTTTGCCGTGCGGGGTCTGCCGAATGCGAATGCACTACCTGTCTTCCTCCTGTCTGGCTCTGGTGCTGGCCCTTCCCGGCATGGCGCGCGCTGACGGCTCCATCACCGGCCACACATCGTTTACGGGCACGGTCCAGAGCAATATCGGGCGTTCACTGACGGCTCTTTCCGATGATGGTTCTGTGATTTCGGCCATCGTGCGCACCAGCGCCTATGATTACTGGCCCTATGCGGTGGTCAACGGCGCGTGGGTTCAGCTTGCCGTTCCCGCCGATAGCAACAACGTGACGCCCATGGGCATTTCCGGTGATGGCACGACGATTGTCGGCTATGGCAAGCCCTATGCCGCAGCGGGCAATACGCTGAAGGCCTATTACTGGCGCAACGGTACCGTGACGGAACTGCCGGACCTTGATCTTTCCAATTATGCGCAGAACTACAGCCTTGCCTATGCGGCCAATAGCGACGGCTCCATCATCGCCGGTCACAGCTATGCAGGCGGCTATCATGCGGTGCGCTGGGTGAATGGCGCGGCTCCGGAAGATATTCACGGAGGTCCGTTTGTTTCGTCGTTCTCGACAGCCATCTCGTCCGATGGCAATTCCATCGTCGGGTATGGTGGGTCAACGGCCTACGATTCCAATTTCAACCGCGTCAGTGGCTATGCGGAAGAGGCGTTTCGCTGGACATCGGCAGGCGGCATGCAGGGTCTTGGTGTGCTGGCCGCCCATGATGCGGCGGGTGCGCGCAGCCGCGCCACTGGCATTTCCGGGGATGGCAGCACGACGGTCGGCTTTTCGCTCTCATCGTCCGATCAATCCGTGGCCTTCCGCTGGACGACCTCGGGCGGCATGGAAAGTCTGGGCTTCCTGTCCGGCGGTGATCAAAGCCGGGCCTATGCCGTCAACAATGATGGCACGGTGATTGTCGGGACGGCCAACCGTCCGAGCGCCTACATTCCCAATTTCAAGGAATCCACGGCCATGCGCTGGTCGTCCGCCAATGGCATGCAGACGATTGGCGAGTGGCTGACGGCGGCCGGCGTGAACGTTGGCAGTGATACGTTTACCGATACCGCGGATGTGAGCGCCGACGGCAACATCGTCATCGGCACGGGCCAGATCAACGGCTCGACGCAGGAATATGTCGCGCGCGTCACTACATCCTCTTCGGGTGGCTCCTCCGGAGGTTCGAGCGGTGGTTCGTCTGGGGGGAGTTCTGGCGGCTCATCCGGCGGTTCGTCCGGCAGTAGCTCCGGTGGTTCTTCGGGTGGCGGCACCGGCGTCATCGGCATGGCGGATTATAACCACAGTGTCGCCTCGCTGGGGCAGACCTTCTTCACCGGGGCAAGCCTTGCGGGTGTGGGCCTCTGGGGTGCGCATCACCGCATTCTGACCGACTATGAAACCAAGGGCGCGCGCTGTGCTTGGGTGACGGGCGACTATGCCACGAAGAATGCTGTCGGGCGTGATCAGGGGCTGGGCGAAGCCGGTGTCTGCACCGATGCCGGACCGTTCCGCCTTGGTATTGGTGTCGGCGCGGATGCCATCAGCGAAGACATGGCCTTTGGTGGTAACAGCCGCTACACCGGCCAGCACTTTGTCGGCGAAGTGGATTTCAAGGTTCCCGACAGCAAGTTTGTCGCCAGCGTCACCGGCTATTACGGCAGCTGGAACGCCGACATCAAACGCAACTACCTGAACGGCGTGGCGATTGACACCTCACGCGGCGAAACCGATGCCCGCAGTTGGGCGGTGCGCAGCCGTGTGGACTGGGTGGAGGGCTTCAAGCTGGCCGGTCTGAGCTTCTCGCCCTACGCCGCCTATACCTATGGCGGCAGCACGGTGGATGCCTATACCGAAACCGGCGGCGGCTTCCCGGCGGCCATCGACAAATATTCCGATACGAGCAGCGAAGTGCGCATTGGCACGACGGCGGCCAAGGCGATGACGACCTCCACCACGGTGCGCGTCGGCGGCGAATGGGTGCACCGCTTCGATAGCCGCCGCAGCGCGGTCACGGGCCAGATCATCGGCGTTGGCGCGCTCAATGTGGCGGGTCATGAAGTGGCGCAGGATTGGGGGCGCGTCAGCCTTGATGTCGACCAGAAGCTGACGGAATCGGCGCTGGTTTCACTCTCCGTCAGCCACACGGTCGGCCGGGCCGAGGATGCAAGCCTCACCACCAGCCTGAGCCTGCGCATGGGCTTTTGAGAGGCAAAGCTTGACTTTAGGCAAGGCCGCGACCTATCAAGTGCTGCCGAAAAATTTCAGGCTGGTCCGGTTATTCCAGTCCTTGCATCACGCAAGATCTAGTCGCTTGTCGCGAACCCACGGCGTCACCGTTTGAACCAACACAACGGATGGCGCTGTCGCAGCGAATGCGTTTTGCCCAGCGTCATCCCACTATGGGATCGTTCCAAAATGACCGAAAAACGCACTCTTTTTGTCGCGCAGGTGCTGATCACCTGCATGATGGCTTTTTTGATGTCCGGCATCATGAGCCTGATTGCACTGGGGCCGAGTGAACTTTGGCTGAAAAGCTGGCCGAAGCAGTTTATCACCGCCTGGCCTATTGCTTTCGTGCTGACGATGTTTGTCAGCCGGTTTGCCTTTTACCTTGCCAGCCGGTTGACCGGCGGGTTTCGCCGCTAACGTTTATGAGAAAAGGCCAGCCGCATCACGGCTGGCCTTTGTGCTTTCACAGAGCTTTCTGCAATTCGGGCAGGGCTTCGAAGATGTCGGCGACGAGGCCGAAGTCGGCGACCTGGAAGATCGGGGCTTCCTCGTCCTTGTTGATGGCGACGATGACCTTACTGTCC
>Ga0209794_1000971_pt1 | contig 28127 bp, 22 predicted proteins | sample EBPBio232013_DNA_FD_185869 | JGI IMG/M metagenome (GOLD analysis project Ga0209794, IMG submission 185869) | Wastewater treatment Type I Accumulibacter community from EBPR Bioreactor in Madison, WI, USA - Reactor 1_5/23/2013_ DNA (SPAdes)... | ecosystem: Engineered > Bioreactor > EBPR >... | reverse complement strand
GGCCGCCACGCCGGCGGCAGGTCCCCGCATCCACGCGCCGGCGCCCGCCCCGCGCGCGGCGCAGGTGCAGCAGAAGCTGCCGCTGCCCTCGCCCGACGGCGCGGACGACAATTACGAGCTGCCGCCCCTCGACCTGCTGGCCGAGCCGAAGCCGTCCGAGCGGCATGCCTCCATGTCCATGGAGACGTTGCAGGACAACGCCACGACGCTGGCCTCGACGCTCGACGATTTCGGCGTGCGCGGCGAGATCATCAACGTCCGCCCCGGCCCGGTCGTGACCCTCTACGAACTGGAGCCCGCCCCCGGCACCCGCTCGAACCGCGTCATCGGCCTTGCCGACGACATCGCCCGCTCCATGTCGGCGATCTCGGCCCGCGTCGCCCTCGTCGCCGGCCGCAACGCCATCGGCATCGAGCTGCCGAACGCCCAGCGCGAGAACGTGCTGCTGCGCGAGATGCTGGCGAGCCAGGATTTCATCACCGCCAAGGAAAAACTGCCGATCGCGCTCGGCAAGACCATCGGCGGCGATCCCGTCATCACGGACCTCGCCAAGATGCCCCACCTGCTGGTCGCCGGCACCACCGGCTCGGGCAAGTCGGTCGCCATCAACACCATGATCCTGTCGCTGCTCTACCGGCTCCGCCCGGACCAGTGCCGCCTGATCATGGTCGATCCGAAAATGCTGGAACTGTCGATCTACGACGGCATCCCGCACCTCCTGACCCCCGTCGTCACCGACCCGAAGAAAGCGGTCGTGGCGCTGAAATGGGCGGTCCGCGAGATGGAGGAACGCTACAAGAAGATGTCGAAGCTCGGCGTGCGCAACATCGACGGGTTCAACGCCCGCATGGCGCAGGCCAAGGCCAAGGGCGAGGTGCTGACCCGCACCGTCCAGACCGGCTTCGACCGCGAGACCGGCGAGGCGGTCTACGAGCAGGAGGAGATGGGCCTCGACCCGATCCCCTACATCGTGGTCATCGTCGACGAGATGGCCGACCTGATGATGGTCGCCGGCAAGGAGATCGAGGGCGCGATCCAGCGCCTCGCCCAGATGGCCCGCGCCGCCGGCATCCACCTGATCATGGCGACGCAGCGCCCCTCGGTGGACGTCATCACCGGCACGATCAAGGCGAACTTCCCGACCCGCATTTCCTTCCAGGTGACGTCGAAGATCGACAGCCGCACCATTCTCGGCGAGCAGGGCGCCGAACAGCTGCTCGGCCGCGGCGACATGCTCTACATGGCCGGCGGCGGCCGCATCAGCCGCGTCCACGGCCCCTTCGTCTCGGACGAGGAAGTCGAGCGCATCGTCAATCACCTCAAGATGCAGGGCGCTCCCGACTATCTCGATGCGGTCACCACCGACGACGACGAGAGCGGCGGCGAGGATGGCGAGGACGGCGCCGTGTTCGACAAGGGCGCCTTCGGCGAGGAGCCGGCGGACCTCTACGACAAGGCCGTGCAGGTCGTGCTGCGCGACAAGAAGGCCTCGACCTCCTACATCCAGCGCCGCCTGCAGATCGGCTACAACCGCGCCGCCTCGCTCATCGAGCGGATGGAGCGGGAGGGTCTCGTCGGCGCCGCCAACCACGCCGGAAAACGCGAGATCCTGATGCCGGAAGCCGCCGACTGAGCGCGCTCCCGGCCATCCGCGCCTCGAAATCGCCCCAACGGCTGCCTATCTCCCGCCCTGACATGACCGCGCAAGCCCCGAGCCGACCCGAGGACCGATGACCGCCCGCCTGACCCTCGTCCTCCCGGCCTGCCTTGCCTTCGCACTCGCCGGCCCGACTTTCACCGCCGCCGCCTCCGACCAGCCCTTCGTGCTCGCGCAGGGCGCGCCGCTCCAGCTGGGACCGCCCGGCGGGGCCCCTGCCGCGCCGCGTCCGGGCGGTGCGCCGACCGCCTCTCCGCCGCCCCCGGCATCCGGCGGTGGGCTCGCCTCGCCGATCCGCCGGCAGGCTCCCCGGGCCGCCCGCGGCGTCGACGCCGATTCCCGCGACATTGCCACCCAGGTGAACAACTATTTCAACGGCATCCGCTTCATGCAGGGCGATTTCGTGCAGATCGGCCGCAGGACCACGGGCAAGCTCTACCTCGACAAGCCCGGCAAGATTCGCTTCCAGTACAATGCGCCGAGCCCGGTGGAGATCATCGCCGATGGCCAGTCGGTGGCCGTCCGCGACCGCCGCCTGAACACGCAGGACATCTATCCGCTGTCGCAGACGCCGCTGCGCTTCCTGCTCTCCGACCGCGTCGATATCCTGCGCGACGCCAACGTCACCTCGGTGACGCGCGATCCCGACTACGTCATCGTCATGCTGGAGGAGCGGCAGGCGATCGGCGGCACCAACCGGCTGATGGTCCTGTTCAACGCCTCCGACCTGACGCTGCGCCAGTGGACGGTCTATGACGCGCAGGGCTACGAGACCTCGGTCGCGCTGCACAATCTCGACCAGCGGACGCGGCCGGACCAGCGGCTGTTCCGCATCAATTACGAGCGGCTGCTGCAGTAGGCGCCCCATTTGGAGGCTGCCTGGAAGCCGGCCCCCTTCACGTCGTGGCCGGGCTTGCCCCGGCCATCCACGACTTGAGATGGAAGCTCCCCGGAAATTCGTGGATGCCCGGCACAAGGCCGGGCATGACGCGGTGAGATCAAAGCCGCTCAGTACATTTCCTAAAGTTTGACTTCCCCGTAGCAGGGCGCCTTGCCCCATAGCGCAAGGCGGTAGCCCTTCCGGAGCCCGAGGGTGAAATAGGGGTCGGCCTCGACGAGGCGCACGGCCTCGTCGCGGCTCTCCACCTCCATGACCCAGAGACCGCCTTCCCACCAGGCGTCCGGCGCGGGCCGGAGCCCGCCGCCGATGACGATGCTGTCGGCATGGGCGGCGAGGTAGTCGAAATGCGCCTGGGCGTGGTTCTTCCGCACCCAGCCGGCATCGGCATTGTCTTCGAGCAGGACGATCCAGCGGGCCATCATGGCCTCCCACACGCGCCAACTCGTCATGGCCGGGCTTGGCCCGGCCATCCACGACTTGAACACGGGATAGAAGAAAATTCGTGGATGCCCGGCCCAAGGTCGGGCATGACGAACGCAGAAGCCGATCAGGCCGCTGCCTTGGCCCGCGGCTGGATCAGCTTGCGGTTGACCAGCACCTCGGCGATCTGCACGGCGTTCAGCGCCGCGCCCTTGCGCAGGTTGTCCGAGACGCACCAGAAGGCGAGGCCGTTCTCCACCGTCGCGTCCTCGCGGATGCGCGAAATGTAGGTGGCGTCCTCGCCGGCGGCGTCGAGCGGCGTCGCGTAGCCGGCCGGCTCGTGCTTGTCGATGACCAGCACGCCCGGTGCCGCGCGCAGGATCTCGCGCGCCTCTTCCGGGGTGACCGGCTGCTCGCACTCGATATTGACGGCCTCCGAATGGCCGATGAACACCGGCACGCGCACGCAGGTCGCGGTCAGCCTGATCTTCGGGTCGAGGATCTTCTTGGTCTCGACCGTCATCTTCCACTCTTCCTTCGTATAGCCGTCTTCCATGAACACATCGATGTGCGGGATGACGTTGAAGGCGATGCGGACCGGGAACTTCTTCTTCTCCGGCTCCTTCATCGAGTAGAGCGCCTTGGTCTGCAGGTCGAGCTCGTCCATGCCCTCCTTGCCGGCGCCGGACACCGACTGGTAGGTCGAGACGACGACGCGCTTGATGCCGAAGCGGTCGTGCAGCGGCTTCAGCGCCACGACGAGCTGGGCGGTCGAGCAGTTCGGGTTGGCGATGATGTTGCGCTTGGTGAAGCCGGCGATGGCGTCGGCATTCACCTCGGGCACGATCAGCGGCACGTCCGAATCGTAGCGCCAGGCCGACGAGTTATCGATGACGACGCAGCCCTGCGCGCCGATCTTCGGCGACCATTCCTTCGACACCGAACCGCCAGCCGACATCAGGCAGATGTCGGTGTCGGAGAAGTCGTAGTGCTCCAGCGCCTTCACCTTCAGCACCTTGTCGCCGAAGGAGACCTCCTGGCCGACCGAGCGGCGCGAGGCGAGCGGCACGACCTCCGAGACGGGAAACCCGCGCTCGTCGAGGATATTGAGCATTTCCCGGCCCACATTGCCCGTGGCACCGGCGATCGCGACCTTGTAACCCATGGAATGGCCTCTTTAGCCTTTGCAACTCTCCCCCGGGATCGGAACCGTCAATCGGTCCCGTGGCGCCCATCTCCCCGTCGGGGGAGCACCCGGTTGCGAGGACGAAGCGTCAGCCTGCCGTGCCGCCTTTGGCGACCGGCTTGGTTTTCGTCGTCGTTTTGGTGCGACCGAAAGCCATGGCTGGAATGGGTGTCCCCGGCGAAAGTGCCGTAGGGCACGGGAAAAACACGAGGTGCGGCGAAAAGTCAATCGACAAGCGGCCGCAGTCGTTTGGCTTTTCCGTTTCGCCGCCCCAGTTTAGCCCGGAAAGTTCTGGCATGAGAGCCGCGCGCGGCTCTACCAAGGCCGACGACTGGCATTTCCCGGATTGCAGATGATCGACACGCTGAACCGCCGCAACCTTCTCAGCCTCGCCGCGGCCGCGGGCATGGCCCCGGTGCTCGCCGGCCACGCGAAGGCGGCTGCGCCGCTGCGCTTCGGGCCGGCCAGAGCCTTCAGCTACAACGACCTGAAGACCATGGCGCGCGAACGGGCGGGCAAACCCTACCAGTCGCCGCCGAGGCCGAACCCGGACATCGTCGGCCGGATCGACTACGACAACCACGGCAAGCTGCGCTTCGACAAGGATTCGGCGCTGTTCGGCTCCGGCCCCGGCGCCTATCCGGTCACCTTCCAGCATGTCGGCCAGTACTTCCCGAAGACCGTCACCATGCACGCGCTGGCAAACGGCCAGGCGCGCGAGGTCCTCTACGATCCCAAGCTCTTCACCATCGGCCCGGAGCATCCGGCCTCGAGCCTGCCGGCCTCGCCCTCCGCCTTCGCCGGGCTCTGGCTGCAGGAGGCGAAATCCGGCCCGTGGAAGACGCAGGAGCCCTGGGCGACCTGGCTCGGCGCATCCTATTTCCGGGCAGTTGGCGAACTCGGCCAGGTCGGCCTGTCCGCGCGCGGCATCGCCCTCGCGCCGGGACAGGGGCCGGGACCGGAGGAGTTTCCCGATTTCGTCGCCTTCTGGATCGAGGCGGCCGAGAAGGAGAGCGATCCGACCACCCTCTACGCCCTGCTCGACGGCCCCTCGCTGACCGGCGCCTACCGGTTCCAGTGCCGGCGCGGCACGGGCGTCATCATGGACATCGAGGCGAGCCTCAACTTCCGCAGCCGCGTCAGCCATCTCGGCGTTGCGCCGCTGACCTCCATGTACTGGTATTCGGAGACGACCTCGTCGCGCACCATCGACTGGCGGCCGGAGGTGCATGATTCCGACGGCCTGGCCATCTGGACCGGCGCGGGCGAGCACATCTGGCGGCCGCTCAACAATCCGCAGCGCACCATGACGTCGAGCTTCGTCGACAAGGGGCCGCGCGGCTTCGGCCTGCTCCAGCGCGACCGCGAGTTCCTGCACTATCTGGACGGCGTCAAATACGAGAAGCGTCCCTCCGCCTGGGTCGAGCCGCAGGGCGACTGGGGCGACGGCGCGGTGCAGCTCGTCGAACTCAACACCGACGACGAGATCCACGACAATATCGTCGCGATGTGGGTGCCGCACGAGCCTGCCGAGCCGGGCTCCTCGCGCGAGTTCCGCTACCGCCTGCACTGGCTGGCGGACGAGCCCTTTCCCACCTCGCTCGCCCGTGTGGTCGCGACGCGCCTCGGCCGTGGCGGCCAGCCCGGCCAGCCCCGGCCACCAGGGGTGCGGAAATTCCTCATCGAATTCAGGGGTGGCCCGCTCGCCGACCTGCCGAAGGGGACGATCCCCGAGCCGGTCATTTCGGTGTCGCGCGGCACGATCGGCGACTACAAATATACCGAAGCGGTGCCGAACGACGTGCCGGGCCATTGGCGAACCCAGTTCGACCTCAGGGTCGAAGGCGCGGAGCCCGTGGAGATGCGCTGCTACCTCAAGGTCGGCGACCAGGTCGCCTCCGAGACCTGGCTCTACCAGTACCATCCCGGTGCGTGAGGCGCGGCCGCGCTCAGGCAGCGCGGCTCGCCATGGTCACACGATTGCGCAGCCCGACCAGGATCTCGGCGGCGCCCGGGACCGTTGCCGGCAGCACGACGGCGTGCCGCTCGGTGGCATCGTCCTCGTCGTAGCCTGCCGTTTCGGCGGCGATGCTCTCCGCCTGACGCGCACGCAGCCGGGCAAGCGTCGCCTCGGCCTCTGCCAGCGGCGCGTCGGCCATCGCGTCGAAGCCGCGCCGCCGCGCCGTGCTGTCACGCAGTTGGCGGACGACCTCTTCGGCGCGCACGATGCGTCCGGCGCGCTGGACGCGGGCGAGATGCGCTTCGGCCAGCGCGACGCCTCGGGCAAGGCGCTTGAACTCGGCGTCGCCGGCGCGCACCGCTGCGAGGCTCCACACCCGGTCAGCGGAAAGCCGCGCGATCAGCTCGGCCGACTGCTGGGCAGCCTGCCGGTTACCTTCGAGGAGGGCCTCCGCGGTGCGATGCTCGAGTACCGCGATGCGCCGGTTTGCGGCGGCGAGGCGTCCTGCCTCCGCCTGCCCGGCCGCCTCGGCCAGGGCCAGCCTGCGCCGGGCGAGGTCGAGCCTACCCTCGGCATCGGTACGCTGGCGGTCGGCCACGAGAAGCGGATGGCGTTCATCGGCGGCGGCCCGCTCGCCCCTGCTTCGCAGACGGCTCATCAGCGTCTTGAACATCGTCGTCTCCCTCGCTATGAACGGCGTTCACAGATGGTGTTTACCAATCCCATGAACGATGTTCAAGCAGAATTTTGAACACCGTTCAGATTTTCTCGCGAGGACGTCATGGCAACCGCCGACAAGCGCGCGAAGCTGCGCGAGGACCTGATCGACGCCGCGGAGGCGGCTGTCAGCGTCAACGGCCTGTCAGGCATCAAGGCGCGGGCGCTGGCGGAGGCCGCCGGCTGCGCGGTCGGGGCGATCTACAATGTCTTTCCCGACCTCGACGCGCTGATCTACGAGGTCAATGCCCGCACGCTCAGGCGACTGGACGCGGTCCTGGCCGGCACCACCGAAGCCGGCGACGGCCCGGAGACCGCGATGCGCAAGCTGGCGCTCGCCTATCACCGCTTCTCACGCGCCGAGCGGAGGCGCTGGACGGCGGTCTTCGCACACCAGATCCCGGACGGGGCCATGCCGCCGGAATGGTATCTCGGCGTGGTCGCCCAACTGTTCCGCCACATCGAGGTGCCGCTGGCGACGCTTCTGCCCGACAGCACGCCGGCGATGCGCAATGGCCTCGCGCGCACGCTGTTCTCGGCGTCCCACGGCATCGTCTCGCTGGGGCTGGAGGAAAAGCTCGGTCCCGCACCCGACGAAGTGATCGCCAATGCGCTGGTGGTGATGACGCGGAGCTGGGTGCTCGGCCTGCCGGGCGCGGTCGCCCCGCCTACTCGACCCGAACGGTGACGCTGGCGCTGCGGCCTTCGCCGTCGACAACCGAAAGCGTCGTGAAGCCCGGCCCGTCGGGATGGACGATGGCCTGCCGCTGCGCGCCGAACCGCACAGTGGGTCGGCCGTCGACCAGTACGGTGAACGGCGGCCGGCCGCCGGTCGTCCGGATCGCCAGCGGCTCCATCTCGCCCCGCGTCGCACCGAGATCGACATGCACGCCGTCCGGCGGGAAGGCGATCTTCAGGTCGCGCACGTCGCTGGCCTCCTCGCGCGCGGGCCCGAAGCGGCGGAGCGGTGCCGGCAGCTGCGACGCGGTCAGGGCCGGCAGCGCAGCCGGGCGCGGCGGCAGCGGCGCATAGGGGCCGAGCCGCGCGAAGGCGTCGAACAGGATGGGGGCGGCGGTGATACGGCCGGTAATGCCCGGAACCGAAGAGCCGTCCGGGCGTCCGACCCAGACCGCCACCGTCCGCCGGCCGTCGAAGCCGACGGCCCAGGCATCGCGAAAGCCGTAGGACGTGCCGGTCTTGTAGGCGTAGCGGCCAGACTGGGCAGCCTCGGGCGCTGGCGCGTCCGCGAGGATGTCGCCGATGAACCAGGCCGAGTTCTCGTCGGCGATGGGCCGCGCGGCGGGAGCCGGCTCGCCGCGCCGCTCGGCGAGAGGCGGCATTTCCCCCCCTCGCGCAAGCCCGGCATAGAGCGCCGCGAGGTCGAACAGGCGGATGCCGACGCCGCCGAGCCCGACGGCCAGGCCCGGCACCTCGCCGCGTGGCAGGGCCGGGCGGATGCCCGCCTGTTCCAGCCGCGAATAGAAGCGCTGCGGCCCGACTCCGTCGAGCAGCGCGATGGCCGGCACGTTCAGCGACATCTGCAGCGCGGTGCGGGTCGAGACCGTGCCCTGGTAGCCGCGGTCGAAATTGGCCGGGGCATAGCTGCCGAACCGCGACGGGCGATCCTCGATCAGCGTCTCGGGATGGGCGATGCCGGTCTCGTAGGCCATGGCATAGATCAGCGGCTTCAGCGTCGAGCCCGGCGAACGGATGGCGCGCGTCATGTCCACCGCCCCCTGCCGCTCGTGGTCGAGCGGATCGGCCGAACCGACGCGGGCGATCACCTCGCCGGAGCGGTGGTCGATGGCGACGATGGCGCCCGACAGTTTCGCGCCGGCCGAGCGTACACGCTCGCGCAGCAGCGCTTCCAGCGCCTCCTGCTGCGTCCGGTCGAAGGTGAGGCGGTGGACCCGTTCCGCCGGCCGGGCGGCGACAGCTTCGTTCGCGGCGTGCCAGGCGAAGGCCGGCATGGCCCGCCGCGCCAGCGGCACGCGCTCGGCCTTGCCACTCGCGACCTGCTCCGGCTTCAGCACGCCGGCGGCCAGCATGCGGTCGAGCACCCGGTCGCGCGCGCGCCGCGCCGTCTCCGGGAAGCGGTCCGGCCGGCGCGTCTCGGGGGCCTGCGGCAGGGCCACCAGCAGGGCTGCCTCGCCGGGCGACAGCCGGCGCGGCTCCTTGCCGAAATAGGCGAGAGAGGCGGCCCGGATGCCCTCGACATTGCCGCCATAGGGCGCGAGCGAGAGGTAGAGATCGAGCATGCGCTCCTTGCCGATCTCGCGCTCGAGACGGACGGCGCGCGCCATCTCGCGCAGCTTGACGGCCATGGAGCGGCCGTCCGCGCGCTTGTCGATCAGGCGGACCACCTGCATCGACAGGGTCGAACCGCCCGAGACAATGCGGCCGGACGTCAGCCATTGGCCGGCGGCGCGGGCGAGCGCCAGGGGGTCGACGCCGGGATGCTGGCGGAAGCGGCGGTCCTCGTAGGCTGCGAGCATGCGCAGGAACAGGGGATCGACATCGGCCACCGCACCGGGAAAGCGCCACATGTCGTCGTCGGTCTGGAACGGTCGCAGGAGCCGGCCGTTGCGGTCCACGACCTCGCGTGAATAGGGCGTCGCCGACCCGTCGGCTCCGGCCCCCGCCTGCCACGCGAAGAGGCCGCCGCCGATGCCGGCAAGCGCGAGCCCGCCGGCCACGGTTCCCGCGATGACGCGCCTTCTCATCGCGACGCCGCTTTCTCGTTTTCCCGCATTTTCTTCACGCGAACCGGTGCCCACTTCGCTTGAAAATGCTCACTCAGCGCCCGCTCGCCGTCACCTCGGCCTGTCCGACCGCGGTGCGTGCCGAGCGTTCCGGCCGGTACATGTCCTCGATGGTGGCGGGGGGCACGACGAAGCGCCCCGGCGTCACCGCGCGGATCATGTAGGCCACCTGCCAGTTGTTCTTCGCGCCGGAGGAGCGGCTGTAGGCCGCCTCGAACCGGTCGTCGCGGAACGCCTTGTAGTCGGGCTGCACCTGCTCGGGTCCAAGCCAGCGCAGGGCCGAGGTCTCGGCCGAGGCGATCAGGCTCGGATTGTCGATCTCGAAGCCGGCCGGCAGGCGGTCGACCAGCATGATCTGGCCGAGCTGCGGGCTCGCCTCGGTCACCTGCAGCACCACGACGAGGCGGGTGCCCTGCGCGACGCGGCTGATGTCCACCGGCCGCCCGTCCAGCGACATGTAGCGCCGCTGCAGCGTGAAGCCGCTGGAGGCCGCCGGCTCCGGCGTCGCCGGCGTACCGGTGACGCTCACGACCGCACGCACCGGCTCGGGGCCGGTATTGCGGAGGGAGAGGCCGCCTCCGAGCTCGTCGGAGCGCAGGGTGCGGGCCAGCGCTCCCTCATGGGCCGCGCCGCCGACATCGAGGCGGATGCGCTTGGCATCCTCGATCAGCGCCTGGGCCGCGAGCACCAGCCAGACCTTCTCCTGCGTGGAGAGGTAGCGGGTGCGCCCGCGCAGATCCTCGACCACCCGCTGGGCGTCGGTGACGATGCGGCGGCTGACGCGGGCCTCGACGCCAAGCGCCATGATCGCCGCGGCGTCACGCAGGCGCGAGCCGTAGTCGAACCGGCCCATGTCGGTCTGGCCGCGGGCGGTGAGCAGCGTCACAGCCGAAGCCAGAACCCGCTCGGCACGGGCATGATCGCCCATCAGCGCGAGGGCCGCGCCGAGCTGGCCGCGCGCCACCGGCGTCGCGATCTCGTTCAGCTGGGTATCCGCCAGCCAGCGCAACTCGGAGAGCGAGCCGCGGCCGACGCGGGCGAGGACGTAATGGGCATAGGCGAGGTCCATGCCCTTGTTTTCGCCGACGCCGTTGGTCGAGACGACCAGCGTGCGCAGCCGCTCGATGGCCGAGTTGAACGCCTGGGTCGGGATGCCGTAGCCCTTGTCCTTGGCGCGGGCGAGGAAGTCGGTGACATAGGTGTCGAGCCAGGGGTCCTCGTTGGAGCCCGCCGACCACAGGCCGAAGGAGCCGGTGCCCGACTGGCGCGACAGGATGCGGTCGATGGAATCGCGGATGCGGTCGGCCACCGGCTTTTCGAGCCCGAGCCCGCCTTCGGCTGCCGCCAGCACGTCGAGATAAAGCAGCGGCAGCGCGCGCGAGGTGATCTGCTCCGAACAGCCGAACGGGTAGCGGTCCAGTGCGAGGATCAGGCCGGGCACGTCGATGGCCGTGGACGGGCCGACCGAGACCGCGACACGGGCGGAGCCCGGCACGAAGTCGGTCAGCAGGTCCGAGGACACGGTGACGTTCTGCCCCGGCTCCATGCTCATCACCGTGCGGCGGCTGATGTCCGGATAGGCCGGGCGCACGCCGAGCGAATAGCGCGAGGTGACGTCGAGCCCGTTCGGGCCGGTGAGCTGCACGGCGAGCCGCCCGACGCCAAGACCGGCGGCGGTCATCGGCAGCGACACCGAGCCGCGTCCGCCGGTGCCGCCGAGCTGCACCGTCGCGCTGGTCTGGGCGAGCCGCAGCGGGCCTTCCGGCGTGACCGTGACGCGATAGGCGCCGGCCGGAGCCTCGGCATTGACGAGGTCGAGCCGGGCGGTCGCGGTGTCGGCATGGCCGAGCACGCGCGGCAGGGTCGCGGTGACGACGACGGGATCGCGGGCGATCACGTCCTTCGACGCCGAACCGTGCTTGGTGGTCGTCCAGGCCATGGCCATCAGGCGCACGGTGCCGTTGAAGTCGGGGATGTCGAACGACGCCTCCGCCGTGCCGTCCGGACCGACGGTCAGGATGCCCGAGAACAGCGACACCGGCTCCTGCGCGGGCGGCGCGGTGGCGGGACGGTTGGCCGCCCCGTCGCCGCCGGAGCGGATCGAGCCGCGCACCGCCGACATGCCGTCGATGAGCAGGCCGTAGAGGTCGCGAACCTCCGCCGAAAGGCGGCGCTGGCCGAGGTAGTACTCGTCCGGCTTCGGCGGCTGGTGGTTGGTGATGGTGAGGATACCGAGATCGACGGCGGCGACCGTGACATAGGCCTGCTCGCCGGGCGCAACGCCCTCGACGCGGATCGGCACGCGCAAGGCCGTGCGCGGCTGCATCTTGTCCGGCGCGTTCAGCGTCACCTTGAGGCGGCGCTGGTCGGTATCGACGCCGAACCATGCGAGGCCGATGGCCCGGCCCGGCATGCGGGACGCGGCGGCGTCCAACGGCCGGCGCACGAAGACCGTCGCATAGGCGCCGGCGCCCCAGTTCTGGCCGACGGGCACCTCGATGGTCGAACGGCCCTGCGGCACGTCGACGGTGCGCTCGGCGAGCAGCCGGTCGCCCATCACCGCAACGGTGGCCGAACCCGCGAAGCGCGAGTTGATCGACACGGTCATGGTGTCGCCAGTCCGGTAGGACGGCTTGTCGAGGCTCATCTCGAGCACGTCGGGGGTGTCCGCCGTGCCGCCGGCGCCATAGCCGGATTCGAAGATGACGGTGGTGGTCGGGCCGGCGACATCGCCGCCCGAAGTGACTTCGAGGCGGTACTTGCCCCACGGCACCGGCACGCTGATGCGCGGCGCCTCGCCCGAGGCGGTTGCCTGCACCTGTCCGTCGGCGATGCGGCGGGTCGAGACGACCGCCTGGCTGCCCCAGCCGCTCGTTCCGCGCGTCCAGATCCAACGGGTTTCGAGGCGCAGAACCTGCCACGTCAGCGTCTGGCCACGGCGCGTGCGCCCGTCGGCGGCGACCGAAATGGCCTCGAAGCTCGCCGTCTCGCCCTCGCCGACGCGATCGCCCTCGAACAGCGGCCTGACGCCGATCAGCGGCGTGCCCGGCAGGACCGGCACGGTGGCGGTGCGCTCGACGGCGCGGCCGCCGGGTTCGGCGACACGCACCTGCAGGCGCGCGGAGAGCGGCCGGGTCGTGTCCTCCATGCGCGGCAGGCGCGCGGAGATCGTCGCCTTGCCGGCATCGTCGGTGGTGATGCCGTCGCCGAGCGGCTCGCGGTCGCGCTTCGCCTCCTCGTCGCCGAGGCCGAAGCGGAAGCCGGGGAAATCCGGTAGGTTCGGCGTCGTCTCCATCACGACCTCGCCCTCGACGCCGAGATTGGCGCCGGGCATGCCGAACAGGTAGCGGGCATCGACGGTCGCGCCAAAAGGCTGCGAGCGCGTCAGCCGCTGGGCGGCGGGCGTCAGGTCGAAGGCGATCCGGTCGGGCACGAAGTCTTCGACGAGAAAGCGCACCTCGCCGGCCATCGGGCTCTTCGGATCGGTGATGGCGCGGATGCGCCAGGTGCCAGTCGGCGCCGAGGAGACGATCGGGATCGGCACGGCGCGCGCGCCGGCGCCCTGATCCTGCGTCACGATGCGCCGATATTCGACGCCGTCGGGACGTTCGACCACGAGCGTCAGAGGCAGGCCGGTGACGGCATCGCCCTTGGCGTCGCGCAGCAGAGCGGTGAGATAGACCGTCTCGCCGGGACGGTAGATGCCGCGCTCGGGAACGAGGAAGGCGTCGAGCGGTCCGGGCAGTTCGCGCCCTGCGACGCCTCGGTCGGAAAGGTCGAAGGCCGGCTGACGCAGGTTGAGGAAGGCATAGTCGCCGGCCGCCGTCGCGGCCACCAGCAGGGCGGGCGCCAGCGAGCCCTCGCCGCGCGTCAGGCCCGGCTCGAAGCGGACATGGCCGGAGGCGTCGGTGCGCTTGGTCCCCAGCACCTCGTTGTTGCGGGCGATCAGCCGCACCTCGACATCGGCCATCGGCTTCGCCGAGTTCAGCGAGTGGATGTAGCCGTGGACGCCGTCGACGCCGGAAAGGGCGGTCACGCCGAGATCGGAGACGATGAACCACTGGGCCACGCGACCGCTGGAAGACGAATCGTCGTCATCCGTGCGGCGCTGGGCATTGGTCGGCTTGGCGGTGATGACATAGACGCCGGGCTCGAGATTGCGCACCGCCTCGTCCACCGGGAAGGCGGTGGTGACGTCTTCATTCAGCCGGTTCTCGACCGCGAGCTGGCCCTTCCAGGCGGATATGCCGCGCTCGGTGATGAGCTGCTGCATCTCGTAGCTTTCGAGCGGCTTCGGAAACTCCTCCTGGATCGTCTGCGCGATGGAGCGATCGCCCATGCGGATGATCTCGACATCGATGGAAGCGAGATTGACCGAGACGACCGGCAGGCCGCGCTGGCCGGCGCGCGGCAGCACATAGGACCGACCGGAGAAGCGCACGGAGGGCGTGCGGTCGCGCACATAGACCGAGACGTCGACATTGCGGGTCAGGCTCTCGCTCGGCAGCGCCGAGGGCAGGCCCTCGCGCAGCTGGAACGTGTAGCGCTCGCCGTGCTTGAGGCCGTCGACGCAGATCTGACGGTCATCGACCGTGATCGGCGGGTTGTTGACGCCGGTCTGACGGATATAGGGCGCGAAGTCGGTGCGGCCCTTGCGCAGGTCCTCGGAGAAGACGAAGCAGGCGCGGGGCCTGAGGCTGTCGGAATCGATCTTTGTCTCGCGCAGGCGGAAGCCATGCTGGTCGCGCAGGCGGTTATAGGCGTCGCGCGCCTCCGGCGTGTCGCGCGTCTCGACGACGGCGCGAGCGACGTCGATGGCCGGACGCCACTGCTGGCGGGCGACCATGAGCTGGCGCACCTGCGCCAGCGCGAAGGCCTCCTCGTTGCGGTTCTGCGCGCGGCGATAGGCCATGAAGGCCGCGCCCATCATGTCGTCCTGCAACTGCTGCCGCTCGCGCCATTCGGTGCTGCGGATGCCGGCGAGCGCCTGCGAATAGCGCACCCAGGCAGCGGTATCAGGGCCGGAGCGCAGCGCGATCGCCTCCCACGCGCGGGCGGCCGCGCGGAAGTCGCCACGCGTCGCCGCCGCGTCGGCATCGCGCCGGACATCGGGGATAGGCCGGTCGTCGCCGGGGCGGCGGTTCGCGATGGCGGCCTCGAAACGGCGTGCCTGCTCGGCAAGGTCGTCGCGGCTAAAGGCGCGCAGCGGCGGCAGCATGGGCTGCGGCGCGGGGTTGCGCTGCTCCTGGCCGGGGCGTACCGGCGGACGCGGCGCCGGCACCTGCGCCAGATCGATGATCTCGGGCTCAGAGGACTGGGCGAATGCGGCGGATGGAGCGAATGCGGCCTTGGGGCCGGCGAAACCGAGAACCGCTGCGACGATGAGCGGCCCCGCGGCCGCAACAAGACCTCGGATGCGCATAGTCAACATTCCCCAGCGCGGCCCGACGCCCCATCGCCCGCGAGTCGCGACTGAACCACCCGCCTTCCGCACGGACAATCAGGAGAGATACGTATTTCCCCGTAGGGTAACGCTCAGCGCATTGTCCCACGTGCCGCCGCGACGATCTTGTCGGGCGTCACTTTCACCGCATCCTCCAGCGGCGGAGCGAAGGGCACGGGGATGCGCGGCGCACCGAGGCGACGGGCGGCCTTGATCCCAGCCGGGCCGAGGTCTTCGATCACGCTCGCCACCACTTCCGCACCGAAGCCGGCGGCCTCGACAGCCTCGTGGACGACCAGCAGCCGGCCGGTCTTCTCGACCGAGGCGCAGACAGCTTCCCTGTCCCACGGCCAGAGCGTCCGGAGGTCGAGGAGATCGACATTGATGCCCTCGGCCGCCAGCGTCGCGGCCGCCTGCTCGACCGCCGGCATGATCGCCGACCACGAGACCAGCGTCAGGTCGCGCCCCTCGCGCACACGGCGCGCCTTGCCGAACGGGATCGGCTCGATGACGGAAGCGACCTCGCCGGTGACTGGAAAGAGGTTCTTCGGGTCGAAAAACAGGACGGGATCGTCGGAGCGGATGGCGGTGACGAGAAGGCCGGCGGCATCGGCTGGCGTCGAGGGCGTCACCACGATCACGCCGGGCAGATGGACGAACCAGGATTCCAGCGTCTGCGAATGCTGGGCCGCCGAATTGCGCCAGATGCCGTGCGGCATGCGGATGACGACCGAGGGCTTGGCCTGCCCGCCGAACATGTAGCGAATCTTGGCGATCTGGTTGACCAGCTCGTCCATGGCGCACATGACGAAATCGAAGATGCGCATCTCGATGATCGGCCGCGTGCCGACCAGCGCCGCGCCGAGGCCCGCGCCCATGATCGTCGATTCCGAGATCGGCGTGGACACCACACGCTCCGCGCCGAATTCGGGCAGGAAATCCCTGTACTGGCCGTAGAGCCCGCCGCGCGCGACATCCTCGCCGAGCACCCAGACGGTGGGGTCGCGGCGCATTTCCTGAAGGGCGGCAAGGCGCACGGCCTCGACCAGCGACACGCTCTGCACGCTCATGCCCGCCCCCCGAACGCGACCGCGCCCACATCCTGCACGTCGTCGTAGGCTATGGCCTCGTCGGGCCATGGCGCGGCCTTCGCATCGGCGACCGCTTCGGCCATCTCGGCCTCTGCCGCAGAGCGGATGCCATCGATCTCGGACGCGGCCACGCCGCGCTCCGAGAGAAGATTAGCCAGCTTTTCAATGGGGTCGCGCGTCTTCGCGGCTGCGACCTCCGCAGGGTCGCGCCATGCCGCGGCATCCGTCGAGGTGTGGCCGGTGATGCGGTAGGTCCTGGCCTGCAGGAGCCGCGGCCCCTTGCCGGAACGCACCTCGGCGACCAGCCGTCCGGCCGCCTCGTCCACCGCCATCACATCGTTGCCGTCGACCGTCTCGCCGGGCACGCCGAGCGAGGCGGCCCGCGCGATCACGCCGGGGCCGGCGGTGACGGCCTCGGTGCGCGTGAAGGCCGCGACGCCGTTGTCCTCGCAGACGAAGAGGACGGGGAGGTGATAGAGCGCCGCCCAGTTCAGGCCTTCGAGGAAGGGCCCGCGATTGATCGCGCCGTCGCCGAAGAAGCAGACGGCGATGGCGTCCGACTTCGTCATCTTGAGGCCCTGCGCCGCGCCGACCGCGATGGGAATGCCCCCCGAGACGACGCCGTTGGCGCCCAGCATGCCGACGGAGAAGTCGGCGATGTGCATGGAGCCGCCCTTGCCGCGGCAATGCCCGCCCTCGCGGCCGAACAGTTCGCGCATCATGCCCTGGACACCTGCGCCCTTGGCCAGCGCGTGGCCGTGGCCGCGATGGTTGGAGGTGATGCGGTCGCTGGCCCTGAGATTGAGGCAGACGCCGGTGGCGACGCCCTCCTGTCCGATCGAGACATGGAGCGGGCCGGGAATGACGCCTTCCTTGTGCGCGGTGAGCGCAGCGGTCTCGAAGGCGCGGATGCGGCACATGGCCGAGTAGAGCTCGACCAGTCGCCTGATGTTGTGCTGGGGCTGCATGGGGTCGCGTTCCGGTCAGGGCTTGCGGGTCATTGCGGTTCGATGCCGGCTTCGCGGATCATCCGCGACCAGTTGGCGAGCTGCGCCCTGACGAAGGCGCCGAGCTCGTCGGGCGTCTGCGGAAAGGCGTCGAAGCCGATCTCGGCGAAACGCTTCACCAGCGCCGGGTCGGTGGCGATGGCGGAGAATTCCTTGTTGAGCCGCGCGACGACATCCGCCGGCGTGCGGGCCGGCGCGAACACGCCGTTCCACGAGGTGATGTCGAATTCCGGCACCCCGGCCTCCTGCATTGAGGGCAGGTTCGGCAGCAGCTTCGACCGCTCGGCGGTGGTGACGGCGAGCGCCTTCAGCGCGCCAGCATTGATCTGGCTGAGGGCCGCCGTGATGTCGACGAACATCATCGAGATGCGCGAGCCGATGATGTCGGTGATCGCCGGCGGCGTCGACCGGTAGGGCACATGCAGGATGTCGATGCCGGCGCGTTTGGCGAGAGTGGCGCCCGCGACGATGCCGGTGGAATTGCCGCTGGCATAGGTCAGCTTGCCGGGATTGGCCTTGGCGTAGGCCACCAGTTCGGCGACCGAGTTAACCGGCAGCTTCGGATCGGTCACGAGCAGGAACGGCAGGTTGCCCATCCGCGCCACGGGAGCGAAATCGGCGACCGGATCGTAGGTGAGGTTCTTCATCAGGCTCGGATTGGCCGAATGCGACGTGTTCGTCGTCATGAACAGCGTGTAGCCGTCGGGATTGGCGCGGGCGACATAGGTCGCCGCCACCGAGCCGTTGGCCCCGGCGCGGTTCTCCACCACGACGCCCTGCCCGAGCCTCGCCGCGAGCCGCTCGCCCACGATGCGCGCCACGGTGTCGGTGCCGCTGCCGGCCGCGAAGGGCACGACCATGGTGACGGGTCGCTCGGGCCAGGCGGCGCGCGCCGCGCCGGTGCCAGCGGCGAGCGCGGCGGCGCTCGCGATGAAAGTCCTGCGGTCGATCATGAAAGTGTCCTCCCCGGGGGGACCAGAGCAGTTCCTCAGGCGAAGCGGATGTCGGCTCGCGTGAAGGAATTGCGATCAAGCAGACAACGGCGCGATGCCGTCAGCGGTGGCGGATGACCCGTTCCGGGTTCTCTTCGTAGGGCGGCGTGTAGACCACAAGCACGCGCACAGGCGTGTCGCTGGTCACCGTGAAGACATGCTCCATGCCGGCCGGAAAGAAGCAGGCATCGCCCGGCTTCATCGCGAAGCTCTGGCCATCGACCTCGGCGGTCGCCGCGCCTTCCAGCAGGTAGCAGATCTGGTCGATGCCGGGATGCGCGTGCGGCAGGGCGCCGGAGCCCTTCTCGATCGTGCCGATCAGCATCTCGACCGATTCCGCCCCGACCGTGTCGCGGCTGATCAGGCGGCGGTTGAGCGTGCCTGTATGGTTGGCGGGATGGTAGCCTGGAACGTCCGCCTCGCGGACGTGATAGCGGCGCACGGATGCACGCGCGGCGGCCTCTGCCGTCATTCCGTTCTTCCTCCCTGTGCCGGTCGCGCCGGCTCCGCCTTGTTGGCGTCTTGGCCGCGAGTGTGGATGGCCGGCTCGCCATGTCAAGGCGAGGCGCGGCATGACTGACACCGCCCGAACGGCACGAAACGGTGCGTTGCCATCGCGCCTTCCGCATGGGCAGACTGCCGGCCCCGCGCCGCCTCTCCGAACGCCCGCCATGCCGCCGCTCATCCTCGACAGCGTGACCCACCTGAAGGACGACAATCGCGGATTTGTCGTCGCCTGCGCCTCGCATGGCGCGGTCTATGCGGCCTGGTATGCGGCCTCGAAAGGCGTTGCCGCGCTGGTCCTCAACGATGCCGGCGTCGGCCGCGAACAGGCCGGCATTTCCGGTCTTCCCTATCTCGACGGGCTCGGCGTGCCCGCAGCCACCGTCTCGCACAATTCGGCCCGCATCGGCTGGGGTTCGGACACGCTGATACTCGGCGTCCTGTCCTTCGTGAACCGGACGGCCGCGGCGCTCGGCCTTGCCCCCGGCATGCGCTGCGACGAGGCGCTCGCGATTCTCGGGCGCGCGAACCTTCCGCCCGCACCCAGGCCCGCGCCGCTGGATGAGGCGCGCCATGAAATCGTCGAAGCCGGCGCGAACGGCGTCCGCGTCTTCGTGCTCGATTCCAACGGCCTCGTCGGCAAGGACGATGCCGGCCACGTCGTCGTCACCGCCTCACATGGCGGCCTGCTCGCCGGCAAGCCGGAAACCGCGGTGAAGGCCGACGTGCGGGCCGCCGTCTATGTCGACGCCGACAGGGGCCTCATGGATGCCGGCATTTCACGCCTGCCGGCGCTTCAGGCGCGCGGCATTGCCGGTGCGGCTGTCTCGGCCTTTTCGGCGCGGATCGGCGACGGACTGTCGGTCTGGACCGACGGCTTCGTCAGCGCCCTGAACCCGCTGGCGGAACAGCGCGGCGGCGCCATCGGCCAGTCGACACAGGATTTCGTCGCGGCCATGGTCGCATCAAAGGCCTCGGCCTGAATCGAACAAGAAAAGCATCCCGGGAGTGAACGCATGAGCGACGCCGCATCCAACACCCTGCGCACCATGACGGGCGGGCAGGCCCTTGCCGAAATGCTGAAGCTCGCCAATCCCGGGCCGATGTTCGGCATGGGCGGCTTCCAGCTCCTGCCCTTCTACGAGGCCTGCCGCGTTCTCAACGTGAAGCACTATCTGATCAACGACGAGCGCTGCGGCACCTTCGCGGCGGACGCCTATGCGCGCGTCACCAACAAGCCCGGCCTCGTCGACGCGACGCTCGGACCCGGCGCGACCAATCTCGTCACCGGTCTGGTCGAGGCCTTCAACGCCGGCATGCCGCTGGTCGCCATCGTCGGCGACGCCAATCGCGAGCACGCCACCAAGAACATGACGCAGGAGACGCGCCAGCTCGACATCCTCAGGCCCATCGTCAAGGAGATCATCCGCATCGAGGTGATCCGCCGCGTGCCGGAGGCGGTGCGCCGGGCCTTCGCGGTCGCGACCTCGGGCCGGCCGGGTCCGGTGATCATCGACGTCCCGGAGGACATCGCTCACGGCGAGTTCGACTTCGAGGCCGGCGATTTCTGGATCGATCCGGCGACGCTGAAGGCGCAGGCGCGCCGCTCGCGGCCGGACGGCACCGATCTCGCGCGCGCGGCCGCATTGCTCGCCAAGGCCGAGCGGCCGCTGATCCTAGCGGGTGGCGGCATCCATATCTCCGAGGCCTACGAGGCGCTTCAGGCGCTGGCGGAGAAGCAGGGCATCCCGGTCGCGCACACCATGTCCGGCAAGGGCGCGATCGCCTGTTCGCATCCGCTCTCGGCCGGCCTGTTCGGCCGCTACGACCGCATAGCCAACGGCCTGATCGCTACCTCCGACTGCATTCTCGTGGTCGGCTGCAAGCTCGGTGAGATCGCCACCAAGCGCTTCTCGCTGCTGCCGCCGTCCAAGACCGTCATCCATGTCGACGTGCTGCCCGAGGAAATCGGCCGCACCACCAAGACGGAAGTCTCGCTCTGCGGCGATGCGCGCCTCGCGCTCGAGGACCTCGCGACGGCGCTCGACGACGGCACCGACCGGGTGGCGAAGCGCGCCGACTATCTCGCCGAAATCCCGGTGAAGATGGCGGAATGGATGAAGGGCGCGGCTGACCGGCTGGAATCGAAGGAAACGCCGATCAATATCGGCCGCCTCATGGGCGAACTGAACCGGATCATGCCCGAGGACGCCGTTCTGGTAGCGGATGGCGGCTTCGCCGGTCACTGGGGCGGCCTCCTGTTCGACACCAAGAAGGCTGGCCGGCATTTCGTGGCGGATCGCGGCTTCGCCTCCATCGGCTATGGCGTGCCAGGCGGCATCGGCGCGCAGCTCGGCGTCGGACCGAAGCGGCGCGTCGTCTCGATGACCGGCGACGGCGGCTTCAACATGTCGATGGGCGATCTCGAAACCGCCAAGCGCGTCGGCGCGAACTTCGTCGTCTGCATCTTCAACAACGCCGCGTCAGGCTATGTGAAGGCGCTCCAGCACTCGGTCTATGGTCCCGGCAGCTACCAGTCCTCCGACCTCGTCGAGTTCAACTATGCCGACATCGCCAATGCCATGGGCTGCCGCGGCATCCGGGTCGAGGACCCTGAGAAGCTCGCCGGCGCGCTCGGCGAGGGTCTCGCCAACACCTCCTCGCCGACCGTGCTCGACATCGTCGTCACGCGCGACCCCGGCCGCATGCTGCCGGGCGTCGACAACCGGACGCTGAAAGTCGCCAAGGGCGACAGGCCGGTCTAGCTAGCGCTCCACGATGACCGCGACGGGTCCGCCGCCGGGCGGGCCCTGATGTTCGGCGCCGCCGGAAACGTAGATCGTCGTCCGGCCGACAAGGCCGGCCAGCGCGCCCGCCACGTAGGCGCGGGCATGGCGGGTCGAGGAGATGTCGGAATCGTCAAGCATGGTGTGACGCGCGCCGCGCACCTCGCCGTCGGGGCTGGCCTCCGCCTTGGCCAGCAGGGCCACCAGCCTCACGCGCTGGTTCTGGTCGAGCTGGCCAGCGGCCTGAAGGCCCACGCGCCCCAGCGCGGCGCGCACGGGCTCGATGTCGATGGCATCGGCCATCACCCCGTGATCGATGGTCAGCGGCCCCGACCATTCGGCGGAGCGGCCGAGCACGACGATCTCGTGGTTGACGAGTTCGACGCCCGCCGAGGCGCTGGCCCGCCCCGAGCAAAGCGCCATGTCGCGGCAGATGACGGCATTCGACAGCTTGTCCCGCTCGATCTCGCCGAGCGCCACCGCGACGCCGAGCGACGATGCCCCGCGCGACAGGCCCATGGACTTCAGCGTGTCGCGCACCGCGACCGTCGCGCCCCGACGCTCCGCCTCGCCGATACGCTGGGCCGTGAGCAGCGGGCATTTGACCTGGGCGAAGTGAACGTCACCGGCATGGGCGATGCCGGCCTGTCGCATGGCCTCGGCAACGCCGGCCGCGACCTGGTCGACCTGCCCCATCCGGCCGAGATGCTCCGGCGCGAGGTCGGCGGTGTGGACGCGCCCGATGGCGAGCGCCGGGCCTGCCGCGCCCTCGCCCTCGACGCGCTCGAACACGGTCCAGTGCGGCGACATCGCGCCCTCCGTGCCGCCGGACATGACGTAGCAGACTTCCCTCGCTCGTTCCGGCCCGATATGGGCGGCCAGCGCGTAGGTCAGCGACTGCGTGGCGAAGCCGCGGGTGAAGTCGTTGACGCAGCCATTGCCCTCGGTCTTGCCGAAAATGGCAAGGATGCCGGCCGGGTCGAGCCGGCCCGCGGCGATGGCGGCCTCGATGCCCGAGACGTCGTCGGGAGCGGATGCGGGAATGCGGTGCACGCGGGCAATGGGCATGGTATCGGTCCTTCCGGCTGCGGCTATGCAGGCTCCGTGCCGCTTTTGCTTGACATGAGGGGCTCCTGTCACTAGACGGTCGCGTCTCCGAAAAGGACCATTTTGTCCAGCGGCTGGCCTTGGCCGTCGCGCACCGCTTTAGGATCCGACCGATGTCGCGTCGTTGTGAACTCACCGGCAAGGGTGTTCAGGTTGGCCACCGGGTCAGCCACTCGAACATCAAGACCAAGCATCGCTTCCTGCCGAATCTGCAGAACATCTCCTTCGCCTCCGAGGCCCTCGGCCAGACCGTGTCGCTGCGCGTTTCGACGCAGGCGCTGCGCTCGGTCGACCACAATGGCGGCCTCGACGCCTTCCTGCTGAAGGCCAATGCCGAGGTCCTCTCGACCAAGGCCCGCCAGCTCAAGACGGCCATCGCCAAGAAGCGCGCCGAAGCCGCCTGATCGGCTTCGCCTTCCGGGTTCGCCAGCCGGCGTCGGGTGACCGACGCCGGTTTTCGTTGTTGGCCGAAGCACTTGACTATGCGTCATTGTCCCGCAGAGACAGCGTCACCATATCGAAATACGATAGGCACACGTTGATTTCGGCATAAGCCGAAGCCTCTCAGGTGGGAAACTATGACCTCCAAGACCCTGCTCCGCATTCTCGCCATGGCCACCGTCGTGGTCATGGTCGGCGCGACCGTCGCCGAAGCCCGGCGCAGCGGCTCCTCCGGCAGCCGGGGCAGCCGTACCAATGCGCCACCGCCGGTCACCTCGACGGCGCCGACCACCGCCGCCCCGATGCAGCGCACCACCACGCCTGCGCCGGCCCCCGGCATGCAGCAGCCCGGCATGGCGCCGCGTCCCGGCATGACCCCGCCCGCCGCCCAGGGCTCGCGCTGGGGCGGCCTCGGCATGGGCCTCGCCGCCGGCTTCCTTGGCGCCGGCCTGTTCGGCCTTCTGTCCGGGCAGGGCTTCCTCTCGGGCCTCGGCTCGCTGATGGGCATGCTGGGCTTCCTGTTCCAGTTCGCCCTGATCGCCGGCATCATCTATCTCGTCGTCCGCCTCGTGCGCGGCCGCCGCGAGCAGGATGCGGGCGGCCAGCCGGCCATGGCCCGCATGGGCAATGCTCCCGCCGGCCCGATGGGCGGCGGCAACGCCATGCCCGGCGGCGCGCCGATGGGTGCCAACCCGATCCCCGGCATGGCCGGCGGCTCGGTCGCCGCAGCCCAGCGCGCCCCGTCCGACACGATCGGCGTCACGCCGCAGGACTACGACCAGTTCGAGCGCCTGCTGGCCAATGTCTGCGAAGCCTATTCGCGCGAGGACCTGAACGGCCTGCGCGCCATGGCGACGCCGGAAATGGTCGGCTACTTCGCCGACGACCTGAAGGACGCCGCCGGCCGCGGCCTCGTCAATCGCCTGTCGAACGTCAAGCTGCTGCAGGGCGACCTGTCGGAAGCCTGGCGCGAACAGGACTCCGACTACGCCACCGTCGCCATGCGCTTCGCGATCATCGACGTGATGATCGACCGCGCCTCCGGCCGTGTCGTGGAAGGCAATCCGCAGGGCGAAGAGGCCGTCGAATTGTGGACCTTCCGCCGGCCGCACGGCGCCACCTGGCAGCTCTCGGCGATCCAGAAGACCTGACGGCCGATCTGCCGACGCCATGAACCAGAGAACCCCGGCCACGTGCCGGGGTTTTTCTTTGTGGCCGTTGCCTTTGCTGGAGCGGCGCTCGCTGACCGGCACGGTCGCGGAAAGAAGGGGGCCTGTTGATATTAACCTTTTGTCCATAGGTGTTGACGAAGTCTTAACGAAACCGTTGCGGTGCACGGACGCTCGTGGTTCCATTGCATCAGCCATGAAGACAGTCACCACAGAGATCCGCCTCGCGCGCCTGTCCGATGCACCGGTCGTCGCCGAAGTGCACGACGAAGCCTGGCGGGCGGCCTATCGCGGCCTCATTCCCGGCGCGGAGCTGGAGAAGCTGATCTCGCGCCGCGGGCCCGGCTGGTGGGAAGCGGCGATCCGCAAGGGCAACCGCATCGCGCTGCTCGGCTTCGGCGACGAAGTGGCCGGCTACGCCAATTACGGCCGCAACCGCGCCAAGGCGCTGTCCTACGAGGGCGAAATCTACGAACTTTACCTGCGGCCGAAGTTCATCGGCCTCGGCCTCGGCCAGAAGCTGTTCGAATCCGCCCGCAAGGATCTTGCCGGACACGGCCTCGACAGCCTCGTGATCTGGGCCCTGAGCGACAACGAGAGCGCCGTCCGCTTCTACCGCGGTCTCGGTGGCCGGCCGGTCGCGCGATCCTCGGAAACCTTCGGCACACGCGCGCTCGACAAGACCGCCTTCGGCTGGGCCTCCTGACCGCACGCGCCGCACGACGGCATTGCATCTTATCCTGAAGCCGCACTTGCCCCGGCATGGGCGATCCGGCTAACGAGGCGCGGCATTCACCCGCTTCCGCGCCGGCGCCGGCCTTGCCGCGCCCGCGCTCCGTCTTTCCGGAGTTTCCCTCCCATGCGTATCGACGCCATTTCGATCGGCAAGAACCCTCCCGAGGAAGTCAACGTCGTCGTCGAGGTTCCGGTCGGCGGCGAGCCGATCAAGTACGAGATGGACAAGGAGGCCGGCACGCTGGTGGTCGACCGCTTCCTCTACACCTCGATGCGCTATCCCGGGAATTACGGCTTCATCCCGCACACCCTGTCCGAGGACGGCGACCCCTGCGACGTGCTGATCGCCAACCAGCGCGGCATCGTGCCGGGCGCCATCGTCGCCTGCCGGCCGGTCGGCGTGCTCAAGATGGAGGACGAGGCGGGCGGTGACGAGAAGATCGTCGCGGTGCCCGTGCCGAAGCTCACCCGCCGCTACGAGAACGTCCACGACATCAAGGACCTGCCGGAGATCACTCTCAAGCAGATCGAGCACTTCTTCGAGCACTACAAGGATCTCGAGAACAACAAGTGGGTGAAGGTCATCGGCTGGGGCGATGCCGCCGAGGCCAGGCGCCTGATCCTCGAGGCGATCGAGCGGGCGAAGAAGGCCAAGGGCTGAGGCCGATTTTGCAAAGGTGGGGCTGTCGCCCGGCCGAAGCCGGTTTCAGCCCCGCTTCGGGCCCGCCGCCAGCGCTTCGGCGACCTTCGCGCGGATATCGGCCAGCGAGAACGGCTTGGTGACCACATCGTGGACCAGCGCCTCGAGACCGTGCGCGCGCTCGCGTTGATCGGCATAGCCGGTCATCAGGAGGATCACGAGATCGGGGAATTGCGGCGCGGCCGCCAGTGCCAGGGCAATGCCGTCCATCAGCGGCATGCGGATGTCCGTGAGCAGGAGCGCAAAGCTGCCCGCCTCGCGCTCGAGGATGTCGAGCGCCTCGGCGCCGTCGCGCGCCTCGGTGACCTCGTGCCCGTCGATCTCCAGCGCCCGGCGCACGAAAGCGCGCACCGGCTCGTCGTCCTCGGCGATCAGGATGCGGGCCACGATCAGCTCTCGATGACGCCGACGAACGGCAATTGCCGCCAGGAATGGGCGACATCCATGCCGTAGCCGACGACGAACAGGTCGGGGCACTCGAAGCCGACATGGTCGGGGATCAGGTGCACGGCGCGCTTGCCGGGTTTCTCCAGAAGCACGCAGGTGCGCACGCTCTTGGCGCCGCGCGCCATCAGCAGGTCCTTGGCGTAGGTCAGCGTGCGGCCGCTTTCGAGGATATCGTCGACCAGAAGCACGTCGCGGCCGGTCACCGGGCTCTCGATGTCGTGGACCACACGCACCGTGCCGCTCGACACCGTGCCCTCAAGATAGCTCGACAGCGACATGAACTCGACCTCCGGCGCCATGCCGGCAGCGTCCATGGCGCGGATCAGGTCGGCGGCGAAGACGAAACTGCCCTTGAGCACCGCGATGACGAGCAGGCGGTCAGGTTTAGTCGCGGCGATCTCGTCGACAAGCGTCTTGTTGCGCTCCGCAATGGTCTCGGCGGAGAACAGGACGCGGATATTGGAACGGTTCATCAGTCACTCCGGCCGGTGCCGATCATGCGCCACGGCTTTCGCCCAGATGGCTTTCGTCCGTTGTAATGCGGCAGCGGGGCCACGTCACCGGCCGGCGGCGTCGGCGGGCGCGAAGAAGCGGACCTCGATGCTGGAGCCGTCCGGCGGCGGCGATGCAAGGCGCGAGCGGAACGGCGCGGCCTCCCCCGCTTCCAGCCGGGCTTTCGGCGCCGTGGCGGTCCATGTGTAGATTTCCTTGCCCCCGGCATCGCGCACCGCGAGCCTGAGTCGCGGCAGGTCGATGGCACGGCCGGTGATGTTGACGAGATTGCCCTCGACCACCAGCACGACGACGCCGTCGACGATCTCGTTGGCGCCCTTGACGTTACGGAACTCGACGCCGCGCAGATTCACCGGCAGGCCGAGACGCTCGTAGATTCCGGCGGTGTCGGGCATGGTCCGCACCACCTGTTCGCGGCCAAGCATGAAGGTCGCGAGGATCGCCGTGGACACCAGCACGATGCCCACCGGCAGCGACATGCGGAACGACCAGCGCGGCGAGCGCTGGACCAGCGGGCGGGCGCGGCGCCGCACGGCTGCCGATTCGATGTTCCGGCGCGGCGGGGTGGCCGGCTCCTCGTGGCTCTCCACCGCATCGACGCGCGCCGGCAGCGGCGCGACATCCGCATCCGGCTGGAGCGAGGGCGATTCGGCAGCGGGAATGTCGGGGTCGGCAGCGTCGGGCTCACCGGACGCGGCCTTCTTCTCGCGCTCCTCCTCGGCGAAGGCAGCGCCCCAGTCGGCGTCGGTGGTATCGTCCGACGGCGGCGACCTGACGGGCTGGCCGACAGCGGCGGCGGCTTCGGCCACGGCCGGCTCCTCGACCGCCTGGTCGGCGGTGGCGAGCCAGACGGTCCGGCACTGGGCACAGCGGACCTGACGCCCGGACTCGCCCAGGACCTCCTTGGTCACCCTGAAAGCCGTCGCGCAGGACGGGCAGACGATCAGCATGATGCACGCCTTGGGGCCGGTTGCCCCCGCTTCACACTCGCGCAGCATGGTTAATTGGCGGTTAAGCGGCGGGGCTGGCATGATCGCCGCGGCGATTCGCGCCTTCCGGCCGCAGCCAGAGAGGCACCCGATTTGGTCCGTTTCGAGAATGTCGGTTTGCGTTACGGGCTCGGCCCCGAGGTGCTGAGGGACCTGACCTTCGGCATCGACCCGCATTCGTTCCAGTTCCTGACCGGGCCGTCCGGCGCCGGCAAGACCAGCCTCCTGAAGCTCCTGTTCCTGTCGCTCCGGCCGACGCGCGGCCTCGTCACGGTGTTCGATCACGACACCGCGCGGCTGTCCAAGGACGAGCTGTCCGTGCTGCGCCGGCGCATCGGCATCGTGTTCCAGGATTTCCGCCTTCTCGACCACCTGACCACCTACGAGAACGTCGCCCTGCCGCTGCGCGTGATGGGCAAGGACGAGGCGAGCTACCGCTCCGAAGTGGTCGACCTGCTCGACTGGGTGGGATTGGGCGACCGCATCGACGCCTATCCGCCGATCCTCTCCGGCGGCGAGAAGCAGCGCGCCGCCATCGCCCGCGCGGTGATCGTGCGCCCCGAAATGCTGCTCGCCGACGAACCCACCGGCAACGTCGAC
>Ga0209794_1000969_pt1 | contig 28186 bp, 30 predicted proteins | sample EBPBio232013_DNA_FD_185869 | JGI IMG/M metagenome (GOLD analysis project Ga0209794, IMG submission 185869) | Wastewater treatment Type I Accumulibacter community from EBPR Bioreactor in Madison, WI, USA - Reactor 1_5/23/2013_ DNA (SPAdes)... | ecosystem: Engineered > Bioreactor > EBPR >... | reverse complement strand
TAATACTTGTTATTTAAAATAAAAAAACAGCAACAGAGTATGCTCTCGCATTCTGTTGCTGCTGTTTTGTGTAGAATACTGTCTTAACTTAATGACATTGGTGAGATGACAGTTTTTTAAGTAATTACGAACTGTAAGGCGATATTCTCAACAATAATTACAGAACTAAAATACATTTTTTAGGAAGGAGATAAAAGCTATTATGCTAGACTTTATTTCTATCCCAATGGGATTTATCTTGAAGTTTATATATGATAACATTGCATTTCAAAACTATGGGATAGCAATCGTACTCTTCACTGTAGGAGTGAAAACACTGTTGCTACCTCTGACAATAAAGCAGGTAAAATCTACTTCGAAAATGAGTGCGCTTCAGTCGCATGTGCAGGAAATACAAAAGAAATACAGTAATGATAAAGAAAAGCAAAGTGCAGAAATGATAAAGCTATATCAAAAAAATAAAGTAAACCCGGCAGGAGGTTGTCTTCCAATTTTGATTCAGATGCCTATACTATTTTCTCTATATTATGTGATTTCTGAGCCTTTAAAGTATATGATGGGAAAATCTGCTGAGTCAATTAATCAGATTTATGCTCTGATACCATCCGGAGCGGAGAATATGGGGAATATAAAAGATTTGAATATAATCAATTATTTTAGTAGCAATCCAGAGCAACTTTCAAATGTATCATACCTGTTAAAAGCAGAGGAACTACTTAATATGAATTTTTTTGGTGTTAATTTAGGGGTTGTTCCTAGTTGGATTCCTTCAAATTATTTTGCCCCCGGCACAGATTTAGATGCGTATCTACTACTTTTGATCCCTTTAATGTCGGGATTAACTTCTTATATTTCTGTGAGATATTCGATGAAAGACAATCTGAAAGCAAGTGATAATAAGCTACAAGCCTCTATGCAAAATAACATGATTTTTCTTTCACCTATCATGAGCGGAATTATAACTTTTACTGTGCCAGCCGGACTGGGGCTATATTGGATAACAGGGAATATATACCAAATTCTTCAACAAGTATTTATTGATATTTTTGTATTTGAAAAATACGGTTTAAGTAGTTTGAAAAAGAAAATATGATGCTGAAATGCAAAATCAGTTTTAAAAAAAAATAATAAGCTCAATGGTATTAATGACAGCAAGCTAAATTAAATTCCTTGATATGATAATTGAGTTTCTACAAGCATTAGGAGCTATGAAATATGAATATTATCGAAAATAAAAAAAGCAAATGGATAATTACAATTGATACAAATCTCCAGTTTGAGATTTCGAAGAACCTAGAGAAAAACTTTAAGGACTTATCTAGTAAAATTTAATTTGAAGGGGAAGAGAATTATGATTAGAAAAATTAAAAATTATAATTTAATTGCTATTATTTTTGTTACATTATGCATTACAAGTATTTTCATCGGAACGATTTCTTGGCTTTTAAGTAAGAATATTGTTTTTTTATTCTCTTTAACATTAATAGGCATCTTGTTGTCATGTGTTGTGAGCTTTTTTATAAATCAATCGCTAAATACCTTATTTACAAGATTTGATGATGAAATGAATATTATAAAAAACGGAGATTTTTCACATATTTTAAAGTCACGGTCTTATGGCTCATTAGGGAAAATTTCTAACTCGGTAAATAGTATAATCGAAGAAATTAGGTTATTAGTATTAGATTTTTCAATGCTTTCAATATCAATTACTGACATTTCAAAGATTTTAAAGAATAAAACAACAGAAAATCTTATATCAACAGAGCAAATTTCTACTGCGGTAGATGAAATAACAAAAGGTGCTATAAATCAAGCCAATGTTGTAAAAGTAGGCCTTGATAAAACAGTAATGTTAAAAGAATGTATTCAAGACATATCAACTTCTCATACTGTCATGTTATCAAATAATGATGGCATAAAAAAATTGAATGTATATGGAGTTGAGATTATAAGTGAATTAGAGATTATTTCATCAAAATCAGACTTGGCACTAACGCAAATTTATAATACTACGGAAAACTTGATAACATCTACAAATATGATTTCAGATATGCTAAATTCAATCGAGGAAATTGCAAACCAAATTAATTTATTGTCGTTAAATGCTGCGATCGAGGCAGCAAGGGCAGGGGATTCAGGAAAAGGTTTTACTGTTGTTGCAGAGGAGATAAAAAAACTCGCTGATTTGAGTAAAAGCACAACTGGTGCTATTAATGGACACCTTAGTTTGATGGAAGAGCAGTCTAATAAGGCAATAGAGTCTATGGACTTTATGAAAACAATATCTAAGGAACAAAAGAGTGCAACTGATAAAACATTTAAATCTTTCCAATCTATTTCACAAGGAACTACTGAGATTGGTAGTATGTTAACTCATCAGACTGAAGCGATAAAGTATATACAGGAATACTCAAAGTCTTTCATAGAGTCAATTGAGATTCTTTCTTCAATATCGGAAGAAGCTGTTGCATCATGTGAGGAGATTTCTTCCAATACTTTATTTCAAGTTGAAGCGATTACTGAAATGGATCAAACTGCAAAAAAATTAGCAGACTTAGCATTTGACTTAAATGGGAAAATAGGAAAATATAAGCTAGATAACTAAAATAGGTGAAAATTTCCAATGGAATTTAAAATATATTTTTCAGCAAAATTAGGACGTATGTGCGAACTAAAATGAGTCTGCCCGAGATTAATAGCATGTTAGTCAGGGGTTTTTTCTTTTCAATTTTTGATGCTGATAAAAAAATCATATTAATACATTAAACCGAGACTAACAAGATGTTACTCTCGGTTTTTTTTGTACATTTCAGGAGACTAAATGAAAAATTCAATCTTTTTTATGTTAATTATATGTCGCTCACCTCCTTATATCTGAGTTAGATTGATGTAATTGGCAAAACATGTTAAGGAGAAAATATTATGTTAATTAAAATGCGAATTCCAGATTATGAAAAAAAGTACCCAACTGCAAGTAAAGAAGTAATAAATGTCTTAAAGAGAAGTGAGAGAAAACTTAGATATTTAGAATATGACCTTAAAGTAGAGCGATTTGTTTTGGATGAAACCAAGCAAGTCGCTTTTTTTATTCCAAGCAGAGAGGATTCATTGGAAAGGTTGATCGATGCGGATGTTCAGTTTGTTGATGAAGAGACAAATGTTGAAGAAATGGCGATCAAGGCTGTGATGATTGCAAAGCTTAAAGAGAGCCTGAGGTTACTCAGTGCTGATGAATTAGAAATGATTCATGCACTGTTCTATCAAGGATTAACGGAACGAGAATTCGCTAAGAACGTTGGAATTCCTCAGAAAACCATAAATGATAGGAAAGCGAGAATACTTCGTAAGCTAAAAAAACTTTTGGAAAATCAAAAATAAATCCGCTCAACCCCCTCGCTCATCGTGGAAGTAAGTGAGGGGGTCTTTTCATCTTCTCATTTGAACCTTGAAAAATAAATATCCGGTTTCATAAATACGTTAGCTGATGAGCCTGAAAAGGGTAAGCAACACGGGTAGATGCGCATTGACCACCTGTAAGGTCAGAACAGATCCATGCAAATGGATTTTTTCTCTTGGGAGATTTTCTGATTTTATAAATGCGGCCAACAATAAGGTGCGAGCGGGTCCATCTGATCCATAAGCAGAGCGTTGGAACTACGGTTCCAAACAGTTCGACTGTTTTGCCATAACCTCATCAGCCTACAATGATACTTCTGTCCAGCCATAGACATCGCAATGGGGGCAGCCTGCGGAGATCCCGGAGGAGGTGAGAACCCTATGATGAGGTAAACTGACCTCAGTTTATGAAACCGCCCTTAAGTCTTGAAAAAGGCTATGCACTGGGGAAGTAGTGTCAAATACAGTGTGTGAACGAATGGAAATTGACTTAATGTCAGAAGCCATGGGGATTGCAAGAGTCTATAGACTTGCTTTCTTCTGGTGTTCGCGGATGCGGGTGCTGGGAGAAAGTCAATCCCAATTTTTGTGATATTAAGCAAAATGAAAGATTGGAGGCAAAAGATATGGATTTTGATTTAACTAAAATCGGGGAAGAAGAAGCGAAACTTCATGGAATGACCAGAGAGCAATCAAAGGGTGAAGTTCAATATAAAATGGCACTGAAGATGTTAGACATTCTGATGAGAAGGGGCATCGTGAGCGAGGAAGAGTACGAAAAAATCGATCATTTGAACCGCCAATCCTTCTCCCCACAGCTCGCTAAGGTATATGCGTAAAAACACTTGCTATGTTCCAGCCTTTGGAGTATTGTGTGTTGCTAAGAAGGGGCACATGCCCAGAAAGGAGGAAACCACATATGGCAAAGAAAGTAACTAAAATTGAGCCGGTGAGACAGAATGTCATCCAAACCCTCAGACCGAAAAAACGGGTTTGTGCATACTGCAGAGTCAGCACGGATTCCACCAAGCAGCACACATCCTATGTAGCTCAAGTGGAATACTACGAAAGCTATATCGGAAAACGTGAGGATTGGGAATTTGTCGGCATCTTTGCGGATGAAGCAAAAAGTGGAACAAAGGTTAAGAGCCGAGATGAATTTCTGCGAATGATGCATGAATGCGAAAATGGCAATATCGATATTATTATTACGAAGTCGGTGACACGGTTTGCTAGAAATACAGTTGATAGCATAGAGGCCATCCGGAAACTGAAATCCCTTGGGGTTACAGTATACTTCGAAAAAGAGAACCTCAACACCCTATCAGAGCAAAGCGAACAGATGCTGACGATTTTGAGCTCCTTGGCACAAGGGGAATCCGAAAGCATCTCGACCAACAACCGCTGGGGCATTCAAAAGAGATTCAGGGATGGTAGCTATAGGCTCAGCACAGTGGCCTATGGATATACAAAGGATGAAGATGGCGAACTGATGATTAAAGAAGATGAGGCGGAAATAGTACGCCGAATTTACCTGGAGTATCTGGGTGGGAAAGGATCCTATGTCATCGCCAGAGATTTAAACAAAGACCAAGTTCCAACCGTTAGAACTGCAGAAACTTGGAATGAAAGTACAGTGAAAGAGATTCTCCAAAATCCTATATATGAAGGTGATCTGATCTTACAGAAAACCTACACCACTGAGGTACTCCCGTTCACGAAGAAACGAAATCGTGGCGAGATGCCTCAGTTTTTTATAAAGGATAACCATGATCCGATTATCACCAGAGAACAAGGACAGATGATTCGGGAGATTTATGAATATCGAAGAAACCAGATGGGGAACGACCTCAGTGACAAATATCAAAATAGGTATGAGCTCAGCGGGAAAATCAAGTGTAGTGAATGCGGAGGCTCATTTAAAAGGCAAAAGATCTACATCGGTAAACCTTACGAGAAAATCCAATGGAGCTGTACGAACCATATTAAGAACAGTGCAATGTGCAAAATGAAGCCGGTTCGTGAGGACATCATCAAAGATGCCTACATGACAATGTGGAATAAACTTGTCAGCAATTATGGGTACATACTCATCCCGATGCTGGACGCCCTTAAGAATCTTCGAATCAATGAGGAACAAGAATCTGAAATTGAAGAATTAAACCATAAGATCATGGAATTGACTGAGCAGAGCCATATCCTAAGCCGAGTAGCGCAAAAGGGATATGTGGATTCTGCTCTTTTTATACAGAAACAAAATGTACTGAATGTTGAACTTGAAGAGACGAAGAGAAAAAGGAACAGCCTTCTGGATTCAAATGGGTTCGAAAAGGAGATTTCCGGCACTCAAAGACTACTTGAAATCATCCGGTATAACCCAGTGATTATGGAGGACTATGATGAAAGCCTCTTTAGCCATACAGTGGAGCAGGTGATTATCGGTCAAAAGAATACGATAACCTTCAAACTGATTAATGGACTGGAGCTGATAGAGAAGGCAGGAACAGGTGGTGAGCAGGAATGATGCAAAGACATATGCCCATGGGATACAAGATGGTGAATGGAGCAGTTGAAATACAAGAGGAACATGCAAAAACCGTAAAATCAATTTTCACAGATTATATCGCTGGAAAGTCTATGTTTGCCATCGCAAAAGACCTGACCGCAACAGGCGTACTTAATGCCAACAAGAAGCCGAATTGGAATCATGGTTCAGTGGGGAAAATCCTGCAGAACATCAGGTATCAAGGGGACGAATTATACCCAAGACTTATTGATGACGAGACCTTTAAAAAGGCACAGGAGCGAAGGGTAAGAGTAGAGAAGAAACTCAGTAGAACACAGCAAGTGCAAGCCATTCGAAATCAAACGGTTTTCAGCGGCATGATCCGATGCGGCGAATGTGGTGAAAACTACAAGAAGTACATCGAGCACGCTGGAAAGCCTTCTGAAAAGGTCAAATGGAAGTGCAAACATTATATCTACCAAAACCGAGTTTTATGCAAAAACCATTTCTTCACCGATGAGGACTTGAAAGCGATTTTTATAGAAGCTACCAATCAACTATTAAGGCAAAGGTGGCTGATCGAAAAAATCAAACCGCAAGAACCGCCGAAGATGAGCTTGGATTTAAGAGAGACAGAAAACCGGATTAAGGAACTAGAGCTGGAAGGTGACTACTCGAATCCGATACTACCAGAACTGATACTCAGGCGAGCGAAGCTCTACTATGCAGGGGCTAAAGTATATGATCAACCAAGAAATGCTGAGAGATTGAAAGAAGCTCTAGGGGGAATCCTCACCTTGACGGAATTTGACGAGGAACTGTTCAAAACGATTATTAAGCAAATGACCATTTATAAAGAAACCAAGATAGTGGTTGAATTTATAGGTGGCATCATCGTAGAACGACCCATAGAAACCCAAAGAAAGGATGGTAACCATGGCAGTAGCAAAAAAGACGGTAGCAATCATACCGCCTCAAATGAAATATGATAGGCATGTGAGAGTAGAACAGAAAACACTAAGGGTAGCCGCTTATTGCAGAGTCAGTACGCTTCTTGAACAGCAGGAAGGCAGTTATGAAGCACAGGTCGATTATTATACAGAAAAAATCAATAGCAATCCAAACTGGAAGTGTGCAGGCATATTTGCCGATGATGGCAAGAGTGCCACACAGACGAAAAAACGAGACGATTTTAATGTCATGATTGAAGCCTGTATGGCAGGAAAAGTAGATTTGATCCTGACAAAATCGGTGAGCAGATTTGCTAGAAATACAGTGGATGCCCTTCAATATATCCGAAAGCTGAAGGAAAAGAACATCCCAGTCATTTTTGAAAAAGAAGGGGTCAACACCATGGAAAGTGGCGGCGAACTCCTAATTACGATCCTTAGCAGCCAAGCACAAGAAGAAAGCCGTAACATCAGCGAAAACACAAGATGGGGCTTAACAAGGCGGTTTGAAAACGGAATTATATCAGTCAATCATAAGAAGTTTTTAGGCTACACAAAAGATGACGATGGAAACCTAGTGATTGTGCCAAATGAAGCCATTATTGTAAAGCGGATATACCGAGAATATCTAGAAGGTAAAAGCATCATTCAGATAGCCAAGGGACTAGAAGAAGACGAAATTAGAACGGTAACAGGACTTGATCACTGGCATCCCGGGACAATCGACAAAATGCTCTCCAACGAGAAATTTTGCGGCGATGCGTGTATGCAGAAGACCTACACAATCGATTTTCTAACAAAGAAAAAAGTAAAAAATGAGGGATATGCCCCACAATACTACATCGAAGATAACCACGAAGCAATTATCCCCAAAGAGTTATATCATCAGGTGCAGGTGGAAAAGGCCAGAAGAGCAAGTCTAAATAAATCTGCAGTTACAAGGAAATCAAATAAGTCAAAAAAAGAAAAGAGTAAGTATAGCTCCAAATACGTATTAACTGAGCTTCTTGAATGTGCAGAATGCGGACATGCCTATAGAAGACAGACTTGGTCCAAATATGGACAGAAAACAGCCGTATGGCGATGTGAAGATCGGCTAAAAAATGGAACAGGCTCTAGATGCCATAATTCACCCACGCTAAAAGAAGAGCAGCTCCACGATGCCATTATGAAAGCCATCAACAAGGTAGTCGAAAACAGTGGCGATTTTATAGAGACTTTCAGAGAGAATGTCATAAGGGTTATAGGGAATTATAGTACTCAGGGTGTTGCAACGGAATATGATGATCAGATCGATGAACTACAAAAGCAGATGCTGAAACTCATCGAAGATAACGCACGACAAGGCGCTATAAGCGATGAATTTGACGATGCATACAAACACTTATCCGAGCGAATCAATGAGCTTAAACAGGCGAAATTAAAGCTTGTAAGGGCACAGAAACAGGCGAAGAATTATGCAGAGAGGGTTGAAGCACTGGACAAGGCAGTGGGCACTGTAAACCCACAAGTGAGGGAATTTGACCAAGAGCTAGTTAAGAGGCTGATCTATAGCATAAAGGTGCATAAGGGGCTGAAGATAACGATACAATTTCACTCAGGAATTGCGATGACTGAGGAAGTGGATTGTTATGAGGACTAAAGATTAACAATTGGACAAAGACATTACCCCGGCCGTAGCTGTTAATGCAGTTGCGGTTTTTTGTTTGCCAAGGAATGGGCAGCTAATTGGTTGCAAACTCAGAAACTATAATAGATTTTAAGGGAGAAAATAACATGAATACAGAAGAATTATATGAATTGATGGAAGACGGCAACCTTGGATATGCATGTGTTTATAAGCAAGGGGACCAAGGGATGCATACTGATTACATGTTTAAAATGACAGCAGAGAATATTGCCAATTTTATTGGTAAGAATGCTTATTCAGCCGACAAAATCATTATGACGGATATGTGTGACAGCCTAATTTGTGAATCTATTTATGGCGGATTTATTATGAATTGTCCAGATCAGAATCTCTGTAGAGAAATCATCCCACATTTGGCACCTATACAAATGGGAGAGGTGGAACCTAAAGATTTCCCAGTGGCGACAAGAAAAGAAATGCAAGCACTTTGGGATTTAGAAGAAGATGCTGTTATGCAGGCGGAGTTTAGAATGTTATAAGGCGCTATCGTTATAGTTGATACTGTTCAAGTGTCTATAGAAGTATACTTTGTACAAGTATCGAAATACTGGACTTATCATATTCAACAAGCCCTTCGTTCTTCATTTTCTGAAGTTCACGTGACAGTGAAGTGCGTTGCACTCCGATGCGGTCGGCAAGTTCTTTTTTGGTTAAACGAAGTTGCAAAGTCAGACTCTTTTGAACTTTATACTCACTTTTCAAATAAGCGGTGATACTTTCGCGAATCGAACGATTCACATAATGTTTAAGTTTGTCACCAAGTAGTAAGGAGTGATCGGAAATGTATTCTAAGTATACTTTCAAGAAATCTTTATTTGCTGCGCAAAAATCAAATACGAGATTTTTTGTAATGCTAAGCAATGTTACCTCTGTTTTAGCAGTTACCATCATTGGATAGCAAGGATTCTTAGAAAATAATAAATTGCCCCCGAGAACATCATCGGGGTAGAACTCAGTGATTCGCATCAAATTTCCAGCTTCGTCTATGCGTTCGATGACTACTTGTCCATTCAAAATAACATCAATGGAACTGCAACAATCTCCATCAAAATGTACAATCTCCCCTTGTGCATATTTTTTCAGTTCTATTTGCTTGTTGTTATTAAGGTTTTTTTTCCAATAACTTTCAGGTATAGTCTTCAAAAGTGAATAATCGCTAAATCTGTTTGTTGGCAAATTCATTATATTTCCTTTCTGGAGTTACCGTGGTAACGCCGTTCTTTTTGACTATAGTATATACTTTGTCTAAAAGAATGGAAAGGAGATTTTTAAATGGATATATTTACACTGTCATTTTGGGGTATTTCAATTGCTTTAACAGGTTTCTCCTTAGTTAAAAGCAAGAAGAAGACATTTGAAGCTATGAAAAAGTCAAAAGGCATGATGGGAAATATGCTTGGAGAAATAATTGCTATTATTTTCATTATTGGAATTGTATTGACCTTTATACCCCCTGAGTCTATAAAAAGCATTTTAGGATCAGAGAATACTGCTCTTGCAACGATCATAGCAGCAGTAGCTGGAAGTATAACCTTAATACCAGCTTTTGTTGCTTTTCCACTTGTAGGATCATTCGTGGATGTAGGAGCGAGTATTGTTCCAGCAGTTGCTTTTTTAACCACACTCACAATGGTGGGGATAGTAACTTTTCCTCTTGAAAAGAAGGAATTTGGTTTTAAATTTACGTTTATTCGAAATTCACTTAGTTTTGTAATGGCACTTCTTATTGCTGCGGCTATGGGGGTGTTGCTATGACAGTAAAAACGATGATTAAGAAAAACAAGTTGCTAGTAATGGTTGCGGTAATTTACCTAATCCTATTTGCCTTGATGCCGGATAATGCTACAACAGCTATTAAAAATAGTATTTACTATTTGATAGAAATGTTTGAAGTGCTACCTGTTATTTTTTTACTAACGGTGGTCATTGAGGCACTTGTTCCAAAAGAATGGATTATCAAACACTTTGGTGAAAAATCTGGACTCTTAGGTAACCTATTGTCTCTTGTTCTTGGGAGCATATCGGCAGGCCCGATTTATGCAGCCTTTCCTATCAGCAAAATGCTAATGACTAAAGGTGCAAGTGTAGCCAATATCGTCATTATTTTAAGCTCATGGGCGGTTATAAAAGTCCCTATGCTGGCAAATGAGGCGAAATTTCTTGGTGTTTCTTTTATGAGCATCCGTTGGGTCTTGACTGTAGTTGCAATTCTCATAATGGCTTGGCTCATGGGTAAAATGATCAGTAAAAGAGAAATGGTTAATGATGTAATCGATCACTCAAAACCAAAAGTAGTTGTTAATCAAGACTACTGTATTGGATGTGGCATCTGTGTAAAAATGATGCCTGAAGTTTATGAGCTTACTGATCAAAAGGCATATGCTAGGTTAGAAAATGTGAATTCGGGTAATATGACAATGATTCGTAATACCGTGATTAAATGTCCAACTCAAGCGATTACCATCAATGCGAGTGGGGGTGCAGAATAAATGAAAAACTACAGGAAGTTAATTCAATTGGCGTTCTTATTCATTTTCTTTTTCATTATTGCAAAAGGAAATATGCTCATATGGTTGGGGCTGTTCCTAATCAGTTTAGTAGGAGCTACAATTTATGGAAGATTCTATTGTGGTTACATTTGTCCAATGAATACAGTCATGGGGGCTACAGGGAGTCTTTCAAAAAAGCTAAATTGGAGAACCAAGTCAGTTCCAAAAGTGCTTCAAAGCAAATATCTGCCTTGGATAGTGTTGATATTGATGGTTGGCACGATGGTTTTATCAAAAAAAGTACTTCATCAAGAAGTACCAATTTTAATCCTATTGATGGCGGTATCCGTTTTGATAACTTTGAGATATGAAGAGTGGGTTTTTCATAATCACATTTGTCCTTATGGTGTATTATTACGTCTGACGGGCCGATGGGCTAGATTTTCAACAAAAGTTGAAGCAGACCTGTGTATTGGTTGTAAAAAATGTGAAACAGTTTGTCCATCTAAGGCTATAAGTGTAGATAGATTGACTAAAGTAGCGCAGATTGATCAGTCAACCTGTCACCAATGTCAAGAGTGCACTATGGTGTGTCCTAAAAATGCGATTCACTATACTGGGAGGCTGAAATGAAAATTACACCTGAAATTAAAGCAATTCAAAATGCTTATATGCAAGCGAGAAGTGAAAATAATCGACCTGAAATGAGTCGGCTTAAGGCAGAAGCAATGGCACTTATGAATCAGAGGAGTTTAGAAAAGACACCTGAAGCAACTCAAAACAGAGAAGCGTTGAAAACTTCCCAAATCACCCAAAACGAAGATGGTGACCAGTTGATTATTTCATCAAAGGTAGGAGAAAACACCTCAAAATAGTAGATGAATTAAAATAGCTCCGGTTTCAAAAGCGTGATTATTTGCCCCGAAGTATGAATGAGGTGATCATCGGCCATTTTTTTTAGTTCCCGGGAAACAGAGGGTCTAGCAACACCGATGATGTCGGCAATCGCTGATTTCGAGTGCTGAAGTTTAAATGTTTGCAAGCCACTGATTTTGAACTCGTTTGACAAGTAAAGCATAAGTCTTGAGCGAACGTCTTTGTATTGAAGCATTTGCAATTTTTCTTTAAAACTCAGAACTCTAGAGGATAAAAAAGTTATAAAGTTATCATTGAATATTGAACTGATTTTAAGGAGATTGCGAACTTGTTCAAAAGGCAGATAAAGTACCTTGCTGTTTTTCATAGTCATCAAAGTAAAAGGATACTTAGGCTCTTTTGAACTATAGAGAGCAGTTCCGAAGGCGTCATGGGCGTTAAACATCTTAACGGTTAGAAGTTCACCGGTAGGTGTGAGTTGTTGTATGGCTAAAACGCCAGAAAGAACGAATCCGATGGAGCTGCAGGCCTCACCTTCCTGGACAATAAGTGTTCCTTTTTTATAGTTGCCAATAATACAGTGATCAAAATCTATTAACTCCAAAAGAGTTTCTAAGTTCAAGTTTTTAAATAGCGGGTTATTTAACAAAAGATTTGCATCTAGAAGCATATGCCCTCCTGAAAAAGTGTAACAGCTGTTACAGTTTTGATATACCAAATAAAGTATACTATAACCAATGATTAAAGGAAAGGTGATTAAAATGATTGAACAAGTATATAAAATTACAATGGGAAATGATCGCTTAGTGGAAAAAGTAATTCAGGACGAGAATGTCCATTACATTCACATGATATTTAATCAGAATGAGGGACTACCTGAACACTTTTCAAACTCTACCGTTTACATGACCGTTTTAAGGGGTAAATTGTCAATTGGGTTAGGTGAACAAGACGTTTGTCTATATGAGGCGGGCGCAGTTCTTAAAATACCTTTTAACATCAAAATGAATGTTAAAAATTTAGATGCTGAAGTGTTAGAACTCATTGTGGTGAAAGCACCGGCCCCTCAAAATTAGAACAAAATAAGGAGGATTATCATGAGCATGTTCTGTTACCAATGTCAAGAAACTGCAAAAAATACCGGCTGTACAGTCAAAGGTGTTTGCGGAAAAAACGAAGAAGTTGCAAAGCTTCAAGATCTTCTCATTTACGCATGTAAGGGTGTTTCTGAAGTGGTCACAAAAGGGAAATTAGATGTGAACGCACTAAGTGAAGTCAATCATGAAGTACTTAAGAGTCTTTTTATTACCATTACAAACGCGAATTTTGACGAAGCGGCTATTGAAAAGCAAATTCAAAACATGATTCGGTTAAGAGATGAACTGGGGCAAAAGACTTCTGGTGTTCAATTGGGAGATGCAGGTCTGTTTACAGTTACAGATCGCGCTTCAATGCTTGAAAAAGCATCAACAGTGGGTGTACTTGCGACTGAAAATGAAGATGTTAGATCATTAAGAGAACTCATCATTTATGGACTTAAAGGTATGGCAGCTTATACCCATCATGCGCTTAATATTGGAAAAGAAAATATAGAAATCAATTCATTTATCTATGAGGCACTTGCAGCAACCCTCGATAGTTCATTGACGGCAGATCAATTAGTAGCATTAACGCTAAAAACAGGCCAGTTTGGTGTTTCAGCTATGGCACTTCTCGATGAAGCAAATACATCGAGATACGGTAACCCTGAAATCACAAGCGTCAATATTGGTGTTAGAAAGAATCCTGCAATCTTGATTTCTGGCCATGATCTAACAGATCTTGAGCAATTATTAGAGCAGACTCAAGGAACAGGCGTTGACGTTTATACACATAGCGAAATGTTACCTGCTCACTACTATCCGTTCTTCAAAAAATATGAAAACTTCGCTGGCAACTATGGCGGTTCTTGGTGGCGTCAAGTAGATGAGTTTGGCCCATTCAATGGACCGATCCTGTTCACAACGAACTGTATTGTACCGCCAAGAACAGATGAAATTAGAAATAGAATTTTCACATCAGGAGCTTCTGGCTTCCCAGGATGTATGCATATCGTTGCAAACGAGAAGGGTAAGAAAGACTTCTCAGCTGTTATAGAAATGGCGAAGAAATGTCCTTCTCCAACCGAAATTGAGACAGGATCAATTGTTGGTGGTTTTGCACACGAACAAGTATTTGCTTTAGCTGACAAAGTGGTAGATGCCGTTAAAACAGGTGCCATTAAAAAGTTCTTTGTTATGGCAGGTTGTGATGGCAGAATGAAGTCTAGAGATTATTACACTGAGTTTGCTGAAAAACTCCCTAAAGATACAGTTATTCTTACCGCAGGATGTGCGAAGTACAGATACAATAAGTTGCCACTTGGAGATATTGGTGGCATTCCAAGAGTTCTTGATGCTGGACAGTGTAATGATTCCTACTCATTAGCCATCATTGCCCTTAAACTCAAAGAAATATTCGGGTTAGAAGATGTGAATGAACTTCCAATTGCGTACAACATTGCATGGTATGAGCAAAAGGCTGTCATTGTTCTTCTAGCACTTTTATACCTTGGCGTGAAGAATATCCACCTTGGACCAACGCTTCCGGGTTTCTTATCACCAAACGTTGCTAAAGTCCTAGTTGAGACATTTGGTATTGCAGGCATTGGTACTGCAGAAGACGATATCAAACTTTTCATGGCATAATTTTAAAGAGCAGCCTCAGTGTCTGGGGCTGCTCTTCTAAATAATAGGGGTGGATTTGTGAAGATTAAGAATCAATTGTTATTAACACATGGATTATTAGTTGTACTAGCACTTGCAGTAGTCTTTATAAACATTTTTGCATACATGGATATGGAAAATGATGCAAATGTTATCAACCAGGCAGGAAAGCTGAGAATGTTAAGCTATAATATGGCTCATCTCTCTAATCAATTACAACTGGAAATGACCCAGTTCATGAAGAACACCTAGCATCAAATTTAAAATTGAAAATAGATGAATTTGAGACCACTTTAACCTTATTAAGTGGAAAAAGTGTAGATTCAATTTCAGTTGATCACCCACAGACCTCCATTAGACTTGAAACTATATCCAAAGAGTGGCGTGAGGCATTTAAACCGGCATATCTTAGTATTATAAGTACGGTTCCTGATGAAAAATCGTGCGAGAAAGTTAATCGAGCAGTCGATTCGTATGTTAATGACATCAATGAGATGGTTGCATCTTTTTCTATATACGCAAGAGCAAAAATAACAAGAGCACTTACCATAAACGGCGGACTGGTATTGGTCATTATTGCAGTAACTTTCTATTCCTTTGTTTCTACCAATAATCGAATAAGAAAACCATTGAAGATTCTTATGAGAGAGTTGAAGGATTTATCATTGATCGACGATGAAGTTTCAAAGCGACTGAAAAATACAGACACCGATGAAATATCTGAGATGACTGAATATTTTAATGAAATGATGTACGACCAACTCACCAAGACATTCAGTAGAAGAGCAGGGCTATCAAAACTTAGTCGAATGCTTCAATATGATAATAGAAGACACTTGAAAATGAGTCTATGTTTTATAGATATCAACGGACTCAAAGCGGTCAATGATCAATTAGGGCATCAATTTGGTGATGAACTGATTGTAAGCGCAGTTGAGGGGATTAAACATGAAATTCGTGAAGATGATTTTATTATCAGGATGGGCGGAGATGAATTCTTAGTTGTTTTTAATGGAATAGACCAAGAGATTGCAGAAAAAGTATGGGAGCGAATTAATTACAGATATGAGCAAATTAACTTAGACGAAGGTAGAAGATATATCATAAGTGTGAGCCATGGTATTGTGGATTTTGGAAGCTATGAAATATCTGAAGTAGAATCATTAATAAAATCAGCAGACGACAAAATGTACGCTGAAAAGAAATATATTAAAGAGGAACTGAAGATTCAAATTATTAAATCGGAAGAGCATTCAATTTAGGACAACCAAATCAATTGAAATGAAAGGTGGCTATTCAAAATGAAAATAAAACACAAATTATTGCTGACTTTTGGACTTTTAATTCTTTTTTCCGTGGCTATGGTAGGAATCAACTATATGACTTATCAAGCGATGGAAAGCGATGCGAATTTCGTTAATCAATCAGGTAAGTTAAGGGCTTCAAGTTATAAGATGGCCCAACTTGCCAACATCGTTGTGAATACGAATGACCAAGAATCTAAGAAAATTCTAGAAGAAAGTATAAATCAGTTTGATGTAATTCTTAAAGATGTTTCAGAAGGAAATGATGATAAAGGCCTCTCTGTCTTGACACACGAAGAGACTAAAGCTGCATTAACACAAATAAGTGAAAAATGGAATAGTTCCTATAAAGGTGCTTATACAAGCATTTTAAATAGCGGAGATAAAACGGCATTGCAGCTTATTAACTCTGAAGTCGCAGAATACGTAAACGCAATTAATGACATGGTAACAGGCTACTCTGAGTATTCAAGCTCGAAGGTTGCGAAGGCTAAAGTCACTAATGGCATATTGCTGATAATTGCATTGTTTGTCGGGATTCTATCATTTATATTACTCAATAAGGGAATTAGAAATCCTATTAATGCACTTATTGAAGACTTAAAGGATCTTTCGGAAGGAAACGGAGACTTAACCAAACGGATTGAGAGCAAGAGCAAAGATGAAACTGCTGAGATGATACACTATTTCAATAAATTTGTTGGCAACATTCATGGCATCGTAAAAGAAATCTCAAAAATATCAATCGTATTATCTGACAACATGAATGCCATAACAAATACAACTGAAGAGCTTACAAAATCCACCGAAATGATTGCAATGTCCTCTATGGATGTGGCAGAGGGCTCAGTGCTTCAAAACAATAAGCTCGATGAACTGAACTCTTTAGTTGAGAAGATTAAGATGGATATTGAAAATGTTTCACATAAAGCACTTCAGACGCTTAAATCGTCTGAAAGGTCTCAAGAATCTGTTCTTAACGGTGACCGTCAAGTGTCCGCTCAATCAGATGAACTCACAATGTTTGTAGATTCTATAAAGTCGGCATCCAACACGGTTGAAGACTTAAATCAATCTTCCGAAGAAATCAAGGCGATTGTTGACCTTATACACAACATATCTTCACAGACAAATTTACTTGCTCTTAATGCGTCTATAGAGGCGGCTAGAGCGGGAGAAGCAGGCCGTGGCTTTGCTGTGGTTGCAGATGAGATTCGAAAGTTAGCTGAGGAAACATCGGTATCTGCAAAAAAAATCAGTGAAATAGTTATGAGTATTGGGGATAAAACAACGAATGTCAAGACTTCAATGGATGAGCTAGTTGATAAAACTAAAATTCAAGAACAATCCATGGAGACATTAAAAGAGGAGCTAAAAGAGATTTTAAATGTATCTACAGTTACATTAAATGAATCACAAGAAATAATGGGGATCTCAACCAAGGTGAATGATGAATTTAATATGATTACCCATTCAGCAAAAGATATACAAGGCGTTGCTGTTCAAAACTCAGGAAATACACAAGATGTCGCATCAGCAGTGGAAGAGCAAACAGCATCCTTTGAAGAAGTTTCTGCAAATATAAGTTCAATTAATGAAATGGCAGATGAGTTAACAAAAATTGTAGGCAAATTTAAAATATAATTTAGGAATATAATTTGATTTAAGTGAGGTATAAGAATATGAAAGTAGGCTTAATCAGGTGTATGCAAACAGAGGATATGTGTCCTGCGACCATTTGTTTTAAAGTAATGAACACAAAAAAGCTAGCCTTCGAAAACATTGAAGAGGACATTGAAGTTGTTGGTCTCACCACTTGTGGAGGGTGTCCTGGAAAAAAGGCAGTTACTCGAGCTGCGGAGATGGTTAAAAGAGGGGCAGACACAATCGTTCTTGCATCGTGTATAACTAGAGGAAATCCAATAGGATTTGCTTGTCCTCACGCAGAGCAAATGATAGCAGCAATTGAAAAAAGTTAGGAAATGAGATAAGAATCATTGACTATACACACTAGTATGTTGCTAGTTTAGGGGGCTGAATTGTTTAAATGAGAAGAAAAGATAGAGAGATGAATACAGAGTTTGCAAAACAAGTTATTGATCAATCACGCTATGGCGTGCTTTCAATCACTGAAACCGGAAGCTGTACGCCATATAGTATTCCGTTATCGATAGTTCGAGATGATGAGCTTCTATACTTTCATTCAGCAAAAGAGGGAACAAAAGTTGATTTATTCTCAGGCAATAATCAGGTTAAGATTGTCTTCGTTGGAGAGGTTCATGTACCGAATCTTTTTACAACATCTCAACTAGATGAAATGACTAAAAATGAAGAGAAAACGGTGCAACTGATTAGCAGTGTATTCACAACTGAGTTTGAGTCTGCAATTGTAGACGGTAAGATACAAGAAGTCTTGGATACAGATGAAAAGATACATGCTTTAAAACTCATTTGCCGAAAATATACACCTGATAAAATGGCTTATTTCCAGCATGCAATACAGTCGGGAGAAAAATATACCCGAGTTTATAGCATTACGATGGACGTGGTTAAGGCGAAACGTAAAAAATACGACTCAGAAGGCAACGAGATGAAATGGGGAAGATTGGAATAGGTCGTTTTTGCACTTCGATTTTAAGACTGGATCATACGAAGAAATAGCACCTTCAAATTTCATATGCAATCTTATAAAACGAAATTTTAGTATTGCATATGAAAGAGGTGTGAAAATGAAAATTGAAAAGGACATTACAATAATCCCGCCCGATCCCAAGTATGACTCACATATTAGGATTGAGCACAAGATCTTAAACGTAGCAGCTTACTGCAGGGTCAGTACAAGATTTGAGCAACAGGAAAACAGCTATGAAGCTCAAATAGCTTATTACACAAGAAAAATCGGAATGAACAAAAGTTGGAACTGTGCCGGTATCTATGCTGATGAAGGTAAGGCAGCCACTGGTACGAAATTCCGTGATAGCTTCAATGATATGATTGAAGACTGCTATGCTGGCAAGATTGATTTGATTCTTACAAAATCGATAAGTCGATTTGCTAGGAATACTGTAGACTGCTTAAGGATTATTCGCGAGTTAAAAGAAAGACAAATCCGAATTCTATTTGAAAAAGAGAACATTGATACGATGGACAATACCGGTGAGTTACTAATCACCATCTTGAGTAGCCAAGCACAAGAGGAAAGCCGTAATTTGAGCGAAAACACTAGGTGGGGAATTATCCGGAAATTTGAACAGGGTATTGTCCAGGTCAATCACAAGAAATTTATGGGGTACACAAAAAATGAAGATGAGAAGCTAATCATTATTCCAGAAGAAGCTACAGTTGTTAAAAGAATATTTGAACTTTATCTAAAAGGACTTGGGACATATAAAATTGCGAGAGTACTTGAAAGTGAAGGAATTAGAACAACGACAGGAAAAGAAAAATGGCATCACGAGACGATTTATAAAATGCTTCAATGTGAAAAATACATGGGAGATGCTATTCTACAGAAAACCTATACGATAGACTTTTTAACTAAGAAGAAAGTCATGAATAATGGTTATGTAAAAAAGTACTATGTTAGAAATAGTCATGAAGCAATTATCAGCAAGGAGCAATTCTATCTTGTACAAGAAGAAATGAAACGGAGAAGTTATGCTAGCGGAAGATACACTAAAAAAAGATATAGCTCAGCCTATCCGCTAAGTGGACTTATCGTCTGTGGTAAATGTAGCGGTACTTATAATCGAGTGACATGGCAGAATAAAAGTGGCAAATCCTTTGTTTGGCGATGTCGAGAGCGATTGAAAGCTAGGACTGTGCAATGTAAACAGTCAGCAACAATAAGAGAATCAGAAATGATGAAATTATTGAGTAAGCTATTCAATACGATTACAAAAATGGATCCTGCCGACTCGACAGTGTATTTGATCAAAACAAAAGCTGCTCTAATAGTAAACCTTGGAGATAAAGAAGAGTTCAATGATGACGTGTTAACAAAGCAATTACTGAGTAAGATGATAGATCGGATTGTCGTTATTGATGAAAAAACTGCGACTGTGCACTTTAAATCCGGATTAATAATGGAAAAGACTTTATCATGACAATTGAATAATTGTTCAGAATAAAGCTGTCAAACCACAACAAGTTTGAAAGTTTTATTGCGCACAATTTTTACTAACTGGTAAAGTTGTAGCAGCACTACATGGTGTCGAACAAAAATGATGTCCGTTTCGATTCTTAAGGAGTGGAGGTAGGAGTGAAAAAAACGGATTATTATGGTCCGTTTTCGAGAAAAATATCCTTCCGCCAAGGCCCCAATAGGTTCCAACGACATCAGTTTTGTCTACTCAAGGCACTGCGAAGTCGTTGTGAAAATCGAACGTGCATGAAATCGTTGTGGTGCAATGTGTTTGAGCGTTTTGGCTATGTTTGATAATAAGGTAACCCTAGAAGCGACAAAAAAGATGGCATAACCCGAAAATGAAGTAGAGACAAGCATTAAGGCTTGTTTCTTTTTTATAGCATTTCTAAATCTCACGCTCTAAGAGATTAATGAAATTGGATATATGGAAATTTAGATATATAATTAATGTAGAACGCTTGTTCTGGGAATATTTGTCGGATATAATATTAATTAGTAGCATGAAAAGAAGCATACATGCATGAACGTTATGGATTCTGATTTATAGGCAAAATGTGATTTCTGGAGTGCGGGAGGTGTAATACTGTGATAAAGAAACCAATAAAAGAAACGATTCGCGCTAAAGGTATTGATATTGCTATCTATACCGAAGATTTTCAAAATGAATTTATATCACTTACAGACATTGCACGATATAAAAGTGATGAGCCTTTTATCGTTATCAACAACTGGATGCGGGGAAAAGATACTATTGAATTTTTAGGACTCTGGGAACAATTACATAATCCGAACTTTAAACCTATCGAATTCGATAGGTTTAGAAAAGAAGCTGGATACAATGCTTTTACCCTGTCTCCGCAAAAGTGGATAGAGAACACAGATGCTATTGGTATCGTCTCCAAGTCAGGCCGTTATGGTGGAACTTTTGCTCATTCCGATATTGCTTTTGAATTTGCCTCATGGATATCAGCAGAGTTTAAACTCTATATCATTAAAGATTACAAAAGATTGAAAAGTCATGAAAGCAGCCGACTTTCCTTAAGCTGGAATCTGAATCGTGAAATCTCAAAGCTGAATTACAAAATTCACACAGATGCAATTAAGGAAAATTTAATTCCGTCTGAATTAACTCCAAATCAAATTTCTATAACGTATGCTAGTGAAGCAGACGTACTGAATGTCGCTTTATTCGGAATTACCGCCAAACAATGGCGTGAAGGAAATTCTGATAAGAACGGAAATATCCGAGATTATGCAACTTTAAATCAACTGCTAGTTTTAGCGAATATGGAGAGCTATAACGCAATTTTAATTAAGCAAGGCAAACCACAGTCGGAGAGGCTTCAACTTCTGAACAATTTAGCTATTCGTCAGTTGGAGGCGATTCAGAAAATCAATATAGATTCAATTAAGAAATTAGAAGGTAAATAGCATCGCTCATGCAGAATATCTTAGCTTATGTTACAAAAGTTCGGAGGGGTTATTTTGTCAGCAAATCAGATCACCCATAATAATCATTATATTCCGCAGTTTTACCTTAAAAATTGGAGTCAAGACGGTATAAGTGTTTTTGCTTACAGTTTGCTTGTTCCTGATTCTAGAATCCCTTATTGGAATCGTAGAAAAATAAAGTCAACTGCTGTCTGGAATGATCTATATACACGAAATGAAGGAGAAAAGGAAGTTGACGATTTTGAGAGATGGTTTGACAGAGAATTTGAATCACCTGTAAAAATGGTTTTTGATAAACTATTACAGGACAATAGTTTAGATAAAGATGAATCGAGAAAACTTTCCCGTTTTATTGGAGCTCAACATTTAAGGACACCAGCATGTCTCAATGAATTAATGGCACGATGGCGTAAAGAAATGCCTAAAACAGTTGAAGATGTTATGCAAAAAGCATCTAAGGAATTAGAAGCAAATCCTCAGATAATTAACAGCCAACCGCAAATTTCTGAAGAATCAAAACTGTTACCAATCAAAGTATCGCATAATGAAATCAATGAAGAAATGAGCCAGCTAAAGGTTGATACACTTATAGGAAAAGGAATGTATCTTTTCGCATTGAAGCATCTACTGACAAAAACGGTAAGTGCTTTGGAAAAACACCAATGGCACGTTATTCACGCTGTTGATGGTGTATCATTTCCTACCTCCGATGACCCCGTAATATGCTTAAACTACAATAGTGAACTTGAATATGATTTCAAGGGTGGATGGGGCAAGAAAAACGGAAATATTATTATGCCAATTTCGCCCAAGCTCTTACTAATAACTCAAATTGACAGTAACATGTCTATCAAACAACTGGATTATTCAGAGCATTGGAGTAAGTTTTTTCGTAAGATTATTATTGAGCATGCCCATCGCTATGTATATGCAATCGAACCGCAAAAAGGAATGCTTGCTATTAATCCCAGGAGAGTTGATGCAGTTCTATTTGAAAAGGAAAAGAGCATAATGGCTGGTTGGCATGAAGAACAAATGGAAGCGGAAGTTCAACTAAGATAGATTGCTAACTAGTATATAAAGTGATATTGTATACCTAATTTGACATCACAAATCTGCCATTGGAAACATGGCCTATCGTCAAGGGGGTATTAGTCTGGTACGACATACTTTTGATCTCCCCAAGGCGTGTGAAAACCATAGACCTATTGCAGAACTAAACAGGTAGTGATTTCAAGGGTTAATAGGTATTGAACAAAATGTAGTAGAAGGACTATTCTAGACAAGTCTGCAAGTGCGTATGGGAGTGTGTATTATATGATCTGCGATAAAATCATATATGGTGGACAGGTATTATTAACAATTTATCATCAGGGTTTTGATGACGAAATCAATGGGCGGCGTTTGAAAATAGTTGAAAAAGTGGGGTCAAATAATCTCATTTTTACAGAAACATTAGTTTCAGATGACGAGATTGTCAATATCAATGATTGGTTGACAAAGGAAGAGGGATTATTAACACCTGGCTCAACGAAAAACCCGTATGGTGAAGCTGCCTGCGCATATATGGTTCATTATAAATATGCTAATAAACCGTCGAGGATTTTTAACTTTTCAGGAGACAGATATCTTCTTAGGATTAGTGTTGATGAGCTGATTCAAATCAATATGTTTGTGAAGAAATATACAGGTCTCGACATTGAAAAGAACCCGATGTACTACGGCGACATTTTTATTTATAGGAGCTATACCATCAACTACCATGCCAATAAAGAAGAAGGTATTACTGTTGAGAACCTTCCGGCTGGATCTACCGTTATAGTACGCTTTAAAAAACATGATGCTATAGTTTCGACGAAAATTGTTCGGATCAATCATGAAACCGAGGAAACTGAAATCAAGTCTGATAAGCCATGGACTTATCATGATATAGAAATCTATTTTGATGATGTCTTGGTCTATTATCGGAAGGACCTTTCGTATATAAGGCGAATGCAGATTAGTATGAAACTTAGTGAACCGAAAAAAAGAATTAGACTTAACAAAATTGCCGACAATTATGCATTTGAACGCAAGGGTAGCAGTCATGTCTCAAAAATCGGTGATCCCCCAGACGAATATGAAGAGATGATGAATACCTCCGCCTTCGAAATAAATAAGCGGTTGAATGCTGAAAAACCTGATGAACAGGTAATATTTATGAAGCCTGGGGAGATTCAAAAGGCTATAGATTTGATAGGAAATGTAATGCAGACTGCTTCTGATTCAATATGGGTTTTTGATTCGTATTTTACTGATGTCAACGGCATAAAAGGAATGCTAGACTGGATTCATATTCTTGCGAATTGTCAGGCACAAGTAAAAAATGTCGTCTTTTATAGCAAAGGGCCAAATAATGCACTTGATATAGAGGCGCTGAAGAAAGAAATTGAGAGAGAACCCGAACTAAGTATAATGTTAAGAACACGCAAAGCGCTTGGAATACATTTTTATCAAACGAAATACCCAATACATGATAGGTTCGTACTGACGGAAACTGATAAAATTTATTCTGGGCTAGCCATAGGTACGTCATTTAACTCTCTTGGAGATCATTATTATTGTATTTCTAAGCTCAGTCATAAAGCTTCAGTGACAATATGGGGTGAGCTTAAATCATGGATGATCGATAGTAACAATCTGCTAAAGGATGCGGAGGTATAGCAGTTGGATAAGAATACTGTTAAAGCATTGAGCCAGGTTCTTGATGACCATAAGAATGATCGGTTGAAGCGGGTGGATGCCAAAATGAAAATCAATAGTATTTTGCATAACAAGAGTACAACTACAATTATCCATGAATTGCGCGATTATATATCGCTCCTTCCTGGAAAGGATAAGAACATAGTCACAGTAATTGTTGTTATGGCTGTGTTGCGTCGAAATCTTGACATTGTTTCGGAAGTGAAAGAAGCGGTTGTGCTGAATGGGCTTGTTGGTCACTTGTACGGAGGTTTATATACCCTTTTAGCCGGTGATTCTGACCTTATATCTATAAAAGCAAATTTAACTGATTCTCAATTCGAAAATAAATATAGTTATATAACACGCTTTGTTGACCTTAATTATTGGGACTACATCGAACTGTTCCAAGCTGCTGAAGTCCTTAGTTTAGCAGATTCGCAGAAATTCGAAAAGTTGGCTTTAATGGATAAAACAAAGCTTATATTATTGAATATGGCTAGTTATCACCTAAGTGTCGAGCCATCTAAGGAATTAATAGGAAAACTGCTTCAGGATGAAGATGAACTAAAGCAAAATATAGGATTACACTTCATAACCCGCTCAATAACAAGAGGCATTAATGACATTGAGTATATTAAGAGGTCGGAAAAGCTAGAAGGCTATCACGGTAAGAGTGCTAGAAGTGTTCATAGAACATTGAAAAGTGCACTTAACGAGTGCTATATATTTCTAGAGAACTGCAATAATCGGACGAAGGCAGCTTTGATTACAAATTTCTTATTAGTACACCAGACTATGTATCCTGTTGCTTTTGCACGAGATCTTGTGGGTAGTGAACTTCAGCAGGAATTTATTAATCAAATATGCAATACTGACAAGGTTAAAATGTTAAAAGACGTTGCATTTCTGATTGGTCTGATTTCAGACACACCAGCAATAAGTAAAGAGAAAAAGCGCATTTCAAAAAGCGATTTATATATGGCAGTTGTTAATATAATTATAAGTTTTATAGATAACAAGAAAGGCATTTATGGATGGGAGGAACAACAAAGCAAGTACATAGAGTTCATATGCCGACGACTTCCGGCAAGATGTATCAGAAAATTGAGATATTATCTAGCTGGAAAGGACAGGACCTTGATGTGTAATAAATTGGATGAGATGGTTCGTTTTCGTATTTATCTCGAAGATAAGCGACAGCATGAAATTATCTCCGGAATAATAAACGTTATTGATACACTAACCCTATAATCCCACTGAAGAAATTGTCCATAAATACTGTCTAGATTAACTTTGCATTAAGGCAAAGAAGAATATATTTATCGTATTTAGGTTATAAGTTATAATTTACTTTTATGTTTCTAAGAAAAATAACCCTCGGCCAAGGAACCAGTGGGTCCTAACGACATCATTTTTGTCTACTCAAGGCATGTTGAAGCGATAGTTCTGATGACGTATTGTGGTTCGGAGGATAAAAAGTAGGCCCTGACCACAAGATGTTGTGGTTTTTAAGTAAAAAATGAGCAAAAAAACGGGTCGAAAAGTGCATTTTTTGACCTTGTTCTTGAGGGCAGTTTATTGATGACATAGATTATTTCAGATCATTAGAAAAATAATAAAGATGTTGATTTTATAGAGCTTCCAGAACTCCTATCTAGTTCAATGTGAAAAATTAAAAGCTATTAGGAAATCAAAAAATGATAAAGAGGAGGCACATATGAGTAATCCGTTTTATAAAATACTAGAGCTTCAAAGTAGAAAATTAACAGATGCACAAGTGGCGTTAAACGATGGGATTCTATCTCTGTTAAGTCAAAAAAAACCTTATGAAATAGGTGTAAAAGAATTATGTCAGACATGTCATGTGGCAAGAAGTACATTCTATGTATATTATCAAAACGTAGATGAGCTGATAGAAGAAATTGAGAATCGTCACATTATAAGCTTGTTCAAACTAAACAATGACATAATGGCAAAAAAAAGTCTTGATGATAAGAATATTGCTTTCTATCATGAAACTATTTTATTTGTTGAAGCCAATAAAAAGCTATTTTATGTCTTTTTGGTTGGTAATCCCAATTTCCGTTTTCAGAATAAATGGAAGGAAGCGATAAAATATCATTTGTGGGAGAGAATATGTGTAACCAAAGAGGTTAAGAATGTGAAACTAATCTTAGAAATGACAGCTTCAGAGGTATTGGCTGCATATTCTTATTGGTTACAGCACCCATATGATGTTGATGTTAAACATGTAAACAAAGTGATTATGCACACTTTAGGCTCTTTAGACAATATAAGCTAAAAAGTAGACAATAAGAAGATTCGTGGAAAAGATGGGGCAAAGTTTAGACATTATGCCCTTTTTTGTTGCAGAAAAATGGCGTGGTGAGATGTAAACTAATATCAGAGCAAGATGAAATTGTGCATGCACAATTTTCTGGCATAAAAGCGAATTTAGTTACTATGCACAAGTAAGGAGTTATTATGGAATCAATTAGAATTCATGTAATGCATACTGGAACGGTATGTGTCGACCCAGCACTTCCGTTCAAAAGCAACTCAAAAAATCCGATCGCGTTTACTGGAATAGGGCGTAACCCCAGAAACAGGCTTTGGTTGCCTGTGTCATCCTATCTGATTGAACACCCAAAAGGGCTGATTCTTTTTGATACAGGCTGGCATAGGGAAGTGGCACCTTATGGTGAATATAACAAGATAGCTCAGATAAGACACATGTATTTGCGACACTATTTGCTCAATCAGGCAATGCTTCCAACGGGTAAAGCAATTGATGAACAACTTGCGGAAAGATCTATTAAGCCAGAAGATTTGGACTATGTGATTTTGTCGCATCTGCATACAGACCATGCTTCAGGCTTGCGACAAGTAAAAAATGCTAAAAAAGTATTAGTGAGCAAAACAGAAATGGACGATGCATTTAAGTATCCTATTCGATATGCAAAAGGCATGTGGGATGGTGTGAAAATAGACACGTTTGAATTTAGTCAAACTGGAAAAGGTCCAGTTGGGATGTCTTATGATCTTTATGGGGATGGATCTATAGAGCTGATTAATATCCCAGGTCATACAAATGGTCTTGCAGCAATGAAAATAAACAATAATGGAAGATACGTTTTGCTGTTTTCAGACGGAGGGTATGCAGAAAAATCATGGAAGCAATTGATTGCTCCCGGTACAGCTTTAGATAAAAATAAAGCGATGAATTCTATAATGTGGATCAAGGAAGTAAGTGTTCAGAAAGAATGCATAGAATCGTTGGCAAACCATGATCCTGATATCATTCCTCATGAAATTCTAGTATAAAGAAGTATCAAGATTAGGAGAAGCAATATAACTGTAATAAAAATAGAGATTGCTGCCATTCTATAGGTGGATATATGAAAGAGTGATTGTATTAGTTACTTGAGTGTCTATATTAAAGAAACAATGCTTAAAGCTCAACTTCGTATGTATTTTGTATTGAGCAGAAGAAAGGGAATGTGTATGAATAATAATAGAAGAAAAGTGGGATTGTCGATTGTCATTCTAACGCTTTTGTTATTGCCTGCACTATATGCACTTATATTTTTAGGCGCATACTGGGATCCGACAAGCAATATGTCTAATATTCCTGTGGCAGTGGTCAATAACGATAAGGGTTGTAAATTTCGAGATATAAGCTCCACTTGCACGGAGATTTAGCTCCGTTGTCACGGAAATATAGCTCCACATCATCAAAGGGGTGCTCCAACTAAAAAATTGATTCTATAATGAAACCAGCACACATTCGTGTGACTCTCGTTATAGGAGGATCGATAATCATGGTGAATTATCGAGAAATTTTGAGGCTAAGCAGCCTTAACTACTCACAAAGGCAAATTGCAGCAAGTGTACACAGTTCACGT
>Ga0209794_1000968_pt1 | contig 28202 bp, 23 predicted proteins | sample EBPBio232013_DNA_FD_185869 | JGI IMG/M metagenome (GOLD analysis project Ga0209794, IMG submission 185869) | Wastewater treatment Type I Accumulibacter community from EBPR Bioreactor in Madison, WI, USA - Reactor 1_5/23/2013_ DNA (SPAdes)... | ecosystem: Engineered > Bioreactor > EBPR >... | reverse complement strand
ATCGGCTTGAACACATTGAGTTCAAAATGGCCGGTAGCACCACCAATATTAATGGCCACATCATTGCCCAATACCTGGGCTGAAATCATGGTCAATGCTTCACACTGCGTAGGATTCACTTTGCCCGGCATGATGGAAGAACCAGGCTCATTGTCGGGAATGAACAATTCGCCGATGCCCGAACGCGGACCGCTGGAAAGCATCCGAATATCATTCGCGATTTTCATCAGGCTTACAGCAATTGTTTTCAACGCACCATGGGTTTCAACAATGGCATCGTGCGCAGCCAATGATTCGAATTTGTTTTCGGCGGTTACAAAAGGAATGCCGGTGAGTTTGGCAATTTGTTTGGCTACGTTCACCGCATAATGATCGGGTGTATTGATGCCCGTACCGACGGCTGTACCACCCAATGCGAGTTCGGAAAGATGCGGCAGTGTATTCTTAATCGCTTTGATGCCATGGTTCAACTGTGATACATAACCGCTGAATTCCTGGCCCACGGTGAGGGGCGTGGCATCCATAAAATGCGTGCGGCCAATCTTGACCACCTTCATAAATTCTTTGCTTTTCGCCGCCAGGGTATCGCGCAGTTTTTCGATGCCGGGAATGGTTACTTCCAGCAACATTTTATAAGCCGCAATATGCATCGCGGTGGGGAAAGTATCGTTCGATGATTGTGATTTATTGACATCATCGTTGGGATGCAGAAATTTTTCTTTGTCGGCCAGTTTGCCACCGTTCAATACATGTCCGCGATAGGCCACCACTTCGTTCACGTTCATATTGCTTTGCGTACCGGAACCGGTTTGCCAAACCACCAGCGGAAAATAATCATCGAGTTTGCCAGCTAGTATTTCATCACACACTTTGCCGATCATATCTGCTTTTTCTTTCGGCAACACACCTGCTTCCTGGTTGGTAATGGCAGCGGCTTTTTTCAGGTACGCGAAAGCACGAATCACTTCAATAGGCATCTTGTTGGTAGCCTGGGCAATCTTGAAATTATCGATACTGCGTTGGGTCTGGGCACCATAATAGGCATCCACGGGTACTTTCACTTCACCCATGGTGTCTTTCTCTATTCTGTATTCCATAAAACGGAAAAATTGGTTCGCCGCAAAGTTAGCTATTCACCTTTAAAGGCGGGCTTGCGTTTCTCCAAAAAAGCGGCCGCGCCCTCTTTGGCATCTGCCGTATCGAAGAGTGCGCCAAAAGCTTGCGCTTCAGCGGCAAGGCCATTGGGGTCGCCGAGTGCGGCGAGGTTGGTAAGCCTGATCACTTCGCTGATCGCCCGCGGTGCCTTGGTCAATATCGTTGAAACGATTTCGGTTGTTTTGGTCATCAAATCGGCTGCCGGTACTACATGGTTTACCAGTCCGCTTTGCAGGGCTGTAGCAGCATCAATCAAACCACCGGTCATCATCCATTCCATCGCCCGGCCCTTGCCTACCAATTGCGTCAATCGTTGGGTACCGCCATAGCCGGGCACCAGGCCGAGGTTCACTTCGGGTTGACCAAATCGCGCGGTATCGGCTGCCAGCCTAAAATGACAGGCCATCGCCAGTTCGCAACCGCCACCGAGGGCGAAACCATTGATGGCCGCTACAACCGGCTTGGGACAGTTTTCAATTTTGGAAAACACCGCTGCTTGTCCGCGGAGGGCCAATGCTTCACCCGCTTTGCCATCCAGTCCTGCAAACTCACTGATATCAGCACCGGCAACAAAACTCTTTGGTCCCGCGCCGGTAATGATGGCCGCGCCAATTAATTTATTACTGATTAGTTCATCGATCGCTTCAGACAATTCACTGATCACTGTTTTGTTCAGCGCATTCAGTTTGTCGGGGCGATTGATGGTAATGGTCAAGATGCGGTTGTTCAGCGAGGTCAATATCGTTTGGTACATAACAGATGGTATTAAAAAGGGCGATGTTGGGCCACCCAATCTTTGATATAGTTCGCGGTTTCGGTAGTTGGTGTACCAGGCGGAAATAATTTGCCAACACCCATTTCAACGAGGGCCTGCACATCTTTCTCCGGAATAATACCACCGCCGGTAAGTAACACATCAGTCAGGTCGGCTTCTTGCATGAGCTGTAGTATACGCGGAAACACCGTCATGTGTGCTCCGCTGAGTATGCTCACGCCGATGGCATCCACATCTTCCTGCAGTGCCGCCTGCACCACCATTTCAGGTGTTTGGCGCAAACCGGTATAAATCACTTCCATGCCGGCATCGCGCAAGGCGGCGGCAATGATTTTGGCGCCGCGGTCGTGACCGTCGAGCCCCACTTTGGCGACCAGTACCCGTATTGGGCGATTGATTTCTTGGGTCATATAGCCAGATAAAGATAGGCTTTGGCCAGCAAGCCATGGGTGAATCTTAGGCCAATGCCTGCAAGCCTTGCCGAATGCGCTTGCCGGTTTCTTCGGCGCCCAGCATGGCCGCAATTTCAAATACCGCGGGACCAAATTTTCCCCCCACCAGCATCAGTCGAAAAGGCAGTTGCAATTCGCCCACTTTAATATTGTGCGCGGTGGCGAGGTCTTTGAAAATTTGTTCTACGGCAGCGGCATCTTTGCTCGCAGGCAGTTTGTTCATCAGCTCGTTGAAAAAATGGGTTTTTTCGGCTGTCCATTTCCCTGCCACCGCCTGCATATCGGGCGCCGCCGGCGTTTTGAAGAAAAAGCCGGCCTGTTCGGCAAAATCGGTGGTGAAGGTGCAGCGATCTTTGACCAGGGCAATGACTTTCTTCGTGTAGTCGTCGTCGTTAGCCTCGAAACCCTGTTGCGACAATACTGCTTTTACATCGGGCAGCAATCTATCCGGCGTAGCCGCTTTGATCCATTCGTGGTTAAACCATTTTGCTTTTTCGAAATCGAATTTCGCGCCGCCCTTGTGCACGCGCTCGAGGCTGAAGGCTTGCACCAATTCTTCGAGGCTGAAGATTTCTTTTCCGGTGCCATCGTTCCAACCCAGCATGGCCAGCATATTCACAAAAGCTTCGGGTAAGAAACCGCGTTCGCGGAAGCCGGTGGTTGTTTCGCCGGTTTTGGGGTCGGTCCAGTTCATGGCGAATACCGGAAAGCCCAGTCGATCGCCGTCGCGTTTGCTGAGTTTGCCATTGCCATCGGGTTTCAGGATCAGCGGCAGGTGCGCCCACTGCGGCATGCTGTCTTTCCAGCCAAGATAATCCCACAATAATACATGTACGGGTGCCGAAGGCAGCCATTCTTCGCCCCTGAAGGCGTGGGTAATTTGCATCAGGTAATCATCTACCACCACCGCGAGGTGATAGGTGGGCATGCCATCTTGCTTGAGCAAAACCTTGTCGTCCACATGACCCGTATTGAATTCCACTTCGCCCCGAATCAGGTCGGTAAAACGCAGGGTTTGGTCGGCCGGCATTTTGATGCGGATCACATGCGGCACGCCGTCGCTCAGCAGTTTCGCCACTTCGTCTTTGCTCAACCGCAGTGAATTCTTCATTTGCTGCCGCAGGCGATGATCATATTGGGGCGACGGGTTTTCGGTTGTGCGGAAATCTTCGCGCATTTTCTCCAGTTCTTCGGGTGTATCGAAGGCATAATACGCATGGCCATCGGCTACCAGCTTTTCCGCATACGCGCGGTAATTGGCTTTGCGCTCGCTTTGGCGATAAGGACCGTAGTTGCCGCCGGTCAGCGGACTCTCGTCGGGTTCTAATCCGCACCAGCGCAAACAGTCCATAATATATTCTTCTGCGCCGGGTACAAAGCGCGATTGATCGGTGTCTTCAATACGCAATATGAAATCGCCCAGGTGTTGGCGGGCAAATAAATAATTGTAGAGCACGGTGCGCACACCGCCGAGGTGCAGGCCGCCCGTGGGACTGGGTGCAAATCGAACGCGAATCTTCTTTGACATAGCGGCAAAAGTAATAAGAATGCTAGGTTTGTTGCCATGAAGTACTGGAAAACGGGAAACTGGTTATTGCGTTTGCTGTATCCTTCGCGGTTGTGGCGCATGGACAAGCGGGAAAAGAAGATTTACCTGAGCTTCGACGATGGTCCGCATCCCCACATTACGCCCTGGGTGCTTGACTTGCTGCAACAATACAATGCCAAAGCGAGTTTTTTTTGCATCGGTAAAAATGTGCGGGATTATCCGGATGTGTATGAGCGGATCTTACGCGAGGGGCATGTTACAGGTAATCATACGATGCAACACCTGAATGGATGGAAAACCGACAACGATGTTTATTTTGCTGATGTTGCTGCTTGTAGACAATGGGTGGACAGCGCATTGTTTCGTCCGCCGTACGGCAAACTCACCAGCTTTCAATCAACTATTTTACAGCGCCACCAACAGTACAGCATAGTGATGTGGTCGGTATTGAGCGGTGATTTTGATAATACTATCACCGGTGAAATGTGTTGGAAAAACCTGCACAATACGATTAAGTCCGGATCAATAGTGGTTTTTCACGATAGCGAAAAAGCATATGACCGACTCACGTATGCGTTGCCGCGCACGTTGCAAAAATTTTCGGAACAGGGTTATGTGTTTGAAGCGATACGGATGAAGTAGATAGTTTCCAGCTATACAGAATGCAATAAATAATAGAATAGCCTAATAAGAAAAAGGGTTAAAAAAAGTTGGGCCTGGGTAGAAACCCTGGCCCGTTTTTAATCCGTACCCTATGAAAACTATTTTAAAGGTATATAATTTTTAATTATCTCAAACTTATTTCTACTGAGGCACCATTTACGGTGATGCTGGCCTTGTTATCACAATCGCCGTTGCCGAAATCGAGGGTGGCTTGAGCGCCGGTGGAACCTTCAATGGCCTGAATGCCTTTTGAGATCCATTGGCAGGTAGCGCGTTTTTCGAGCGGTACAATATTATAGCCACTCCAATTGTAGACCGTGCCGTTTTTGCTGATGGATCCATTGCCCTGGCTGACGATGGTATATAAATCGTCGGTGGCGTCGAAAAGGGTGTTCCAGCCTTCTTTCTGGGTGAAAGTGCGGGTGCCGGTCCAACTGATCGATGATCCATCGGTGCCGGTGAGTTTGCCCTCGTTAATGGCCACGCCGAAGATCAACTGGCTATTGGTGCTTAAGTTGGTCAGGGTGTGGGTGCCTTCCACTTTCACGTCGTTCACCGAGTAGTCGGTAAAGGTAGAAGTAGCGGTGGCGCCATTGATCCACAAGGGTTTAGAGTAAACCGTGTTGATTTTACCCTTGCGCACGCGGCCATCCCAGCCGGTGCAGCCGCTGCCGAAATCAACCGTGATGTTGACGGGGAAGCTATCGTTCTGGTTAACGAAATTCCAGGATACCGCATAACAAGTGCCTTCGCGCTGGTTGGCCGACGACTGGCGATTGGCCGAAAAAACGCCGGTGCCACCCACTGCCACCGATTTATCTACCCCGATTACATTGAGGAAAACATCGTCAAAGCTGGCATTGGCCTGCATTTCGGCTGACACGGTGGTTTGGTTTTGTGCCGGAATGGTGCCGGTTGATTGGTTGGTATTTGATTTGGAACAGGCAGCGAAGAGCAGGCTGCTGCCCATGCATGCAATACCCAGCGAACGCCAGGCGCGGTTGGTGGTTTTCATACAGTATTTAATTTAGGGGCCGGCTGGATTAAAGCGGGCCATGGTTATAAACGTTGAAAACGGACTTAAATTTTGTGGAACTTTGCGGGCATGACGCTGATTGACACCCATACCCACCTATACCTCGACGAGTTTAAACCCCAGTTGGCGGCCACGGTAAACAGGGCCCTGGCAGCGGGGGTACAACAGATGCTGCTGCCGGCGATCGACTCTACGGAACACGATAACCTGCTGGCATTGATGGCCAAATATCCGGCTAATTGTTTGGGAATGATGGGCTTACACCCTTGTTATGTGAAGGAAAATGTGGCCGAAGAACTGGCTAAAGTGGAAGCCCTGCTGGCGGCGCATCCCTTTGTGGCAGTGGGGGAGATTGGCCTCGATTTCTACTGGGACAAAAGCTTTACCGACCAGCAATACGAGGCTTTCCGCCGGCAGTTACAGTTATCGAAAAAATATAACATACCGGTATCGATCCATTCCCGCAACGCCACCGACGAGGCCATTGCCGTGGTGGCCGACTTGCAGGATGGGGGATTGAGTGGTGTTTTTCATTGTTTTGGCGGCAGTGTGGAGCAGGGCCAAAAGATCATGGACCTCGGCTTTTACTTGGGCATCGGCGGGGTGGTTACCTACAAAAACGCGGCCCTGGCAGAAGTACTCAAAACCCTCGGTACCAGTAGGATCGTGTTGGAAACGGATGCTCCCTATTTGAGTCCGGTGCCTTATCGCGGCAAAAGAAACGAGCCGGCCTACCTGGTGCCGGTCGTTGAAAAACTAGGCGATATCTTTGGTTGTTCGGCGGAAACAATCGCCGACATTACCAGCGCCAACGCCCAAAATGTGTTCAAAATAGCCCCTCATGCATAGTAATCGCCGCAAAGCCACCCGCATACTTATAATATATACTGGTGGCACCGTGGGTATGGTGGTCGATAGTCAGTCAGGTGCCCTGAAGCCCATTGGGTTTCGGGAGATCCGCGACAATATTCCGGAGATCGTTCGCCTCGGTTTTGAAGTGGATGTGCATGCTTTTAATCCGCCCCTCGATTCGTCGAATATGCAGCCGGCCATTTGGGTGGACCTGGCCGGCATCATTGGCAAGAAATACGATGGCTACGATGGATTTGTGATTTTGCATGGCTCCGATACCATGGCGTTTACGGCGTCGGCGCTGAGTTTTCTGCTGGAAAACCTGGGCAAGCCGGTGATCTTAACCGGTTCTCAATTGCCCATTGGCGAAATTCGCACCGATGCGCGGGAGAATATCATCACGGCGCTGGAGATCGCGGCTGCCCGCAAAGGTGGTAAGGCGCTGGTGCCCGAAGTGTGCATTTATTTTGACTACCAGTTGTTCAGGGGCAATCGATCCAAAAAATACAATGCCGAAAAGTTTGAAGCATTTTATTCTATGAATTACCCGCCGTTGGCAGAAGCGGGCATCAATATCAAGTACCAGCGCGAAGCGATTGTGAAAGCACCCGAAGCCCCGTTGAAGTTGCACAGCAAACTCGACAACCAGGTAGCGGTGCTGAAAATATTTCCGGGCATCAATGCAGCTACGGTGGATGCCATCCTGGCCACGCCGGGCTGCAAAGCGGTGATTCTGGAAACCTTCGGCAGTGGCAATGCGAGTACGGAAGCCTGGTTTATTGCGGCGTTGCAGAAAGCGATTGCCCGCGGACTCATCATCGTTAACATCACCCAGTGTGATGGCGGCGCGGTTGAATTGGGCCGCTATGAAACCAGCGCACAATTGTTGAAGATCGGCGTTTGGAGCGGCCATGACCTCACGTTTGAAGCGGCGCTGGCAAAACTGATGTTCCTGCTGGCGCAGAAGCATTCGCGAAAGCGCCTGCGCGAGCTGATGGAAACTTCTTTGCGGGGCGAATTGACCAATGACTGATAACAGCTATCTTTGCGACCCGGTAAAAACACCGGATTTTTTGGAGAGTTGTCCGAGTGGTTGAAGGAGCACGCCTGGAAAGTGTGTATACCTCTAAAGGGTATCGCGGGTTCGAATCCCGCACTCTCCGCACCAAAACGCCGGAACTGCAAATCGCAGTTCCGGCGTTTTGTTTTGGTAAATTCCTGGGAATCTGTTGCCCAGTGGTTGTTTGAATCAGTTTTTTGCTCTATCTTAATCTAAGGTTAGTGGGTATTTTTAAATTCATGGATTATGGGTAGTAAGGTTTAGGCTCTAATACCGTCACTTTTTAGGCATTTCTTGCCAATTTTAAGATAGTTCAGGCTGAATTTCAGCCTTCCATTGAAAATCCCGTATAAATACGGATGTATAAAGCTATAGAATGAATGATCTTAGGCGCGATAATTCAGCTAATACTTTCACAGTGTTTCAACTTATCAATTTAGCCGACCTCTTTACCCTCTGTGGAATAAAATACTCGGGAGACCTGCATGTACATGTCAGCCGTTTGGACGATGGCGACTTGACTTTATTGCCTGGAACCGAACCGATTCGATTGAAATTATATGCCGTTCAGTACCGTGGTGGCGACAAGCCCGAACTCGTATTTAAATCAATGTTTCAACCTGCATCTTGGAAGGCAGAAGAGGTTGAACCCGCCACGGGCTGGCAAATTATTTTCACGGAAGATTTTGTGCGTACCAATCCGCGCATCGCGAAAGATATATTGGACCTACCTTTTTTGCAGGTGCCGAAAGTAATACCGTTAACACTGGATGCAGCCAGCATCAACGAAGTCAAAAATATTTTTGCTACGCTCGAAATAGCGCAACAGCAAGCCAATGCCGATACCCTGGTGTTTTCGAAACTTTTGCATGAACTACTGCTTGCCGTAAAAAGATTGTTCAACCGGTACAGCCGGCAGCAGCCCGAATTGCAATTGCAGGTAAAGCAGGCCGATAAATCATTGTATATACGGTTCAAGGCTTTGTTGGAAAAATTAAACTTCAAAGCGCCGCAAGAAGAATTCAGGCACCTCGCTTATTATGCCGAAACGCTCGAAGTGAATTCGCAATCATTGAACACAGCGGTGAAAAGATTCAGTGGCTACAATGCGTTGCACCTGATACAGGAGAAGTCGCTCGCTGAAGCAAAAAACCTGTTGCGTTCCACGTCGCTGAGCGTAAAAGAAATTTCGTACAAAATGGCTTTTCGCGATCCGGCGCAATTTGGCGTGTTCTTCAAAAAACACACCGGCATTACACCGGCGCAGTTTCGCGAAAACCTGCGTCGCTGGCCATGATCAGGCCGTATTGTCCTGCATCACTTTGTTGAGCGCGGCCGGTAACTGTACCAGGTCAAAATCATTTTCATACACCAGGTATTTATTCTGCCATTCGTCGGCGTATTTCTCTTTGAATTCACGCAAGCCCTGGTAATGCCTGAATCGTTTGATTTTTTCATACGCATATTTTACCACGCGCTCGGCCGTGTTATCGGGTTGGTCGATGCCCGACATCGGCACCATGCCCAGGTTGAGATAGGCATACCCTTTTTCTTTGGCGTAGCGGATGAGTTCCACCAGCAAGGCATCCATCGCACCGCCTGGCGCATCCGGCGTTTTTCTAATCAGGTCGTAGGTACATTCGCCGGGTGCATAATCGGGAATGACGTTGAGAAAGGCCTGCAGCTTGCCTTCGCCATCGCGCAAGCAAATGATATCGTTGGTTTTGATGATCTCGGGGTCAAATACACCTTGTGAAAAACGCATTTCTGTTTTATCGAAAGCAGCCAGCCATTCATTTGATACCAGCTGCAGGGCGGCAACAAAATCAGGATGCAGGGGCGCCGTAACAGTTGATACCTGGTAGCCTTTTTTCTGCAAACTGTTCAGGCCATTGCGCAAAGATTTATTCTGCTTGCCTTCCAGTGTAAATTGATCGAGCGATAAAATGGCTTCCTGGCCGATCAGTAGTTTTTTCTTTTTACGGTTTTCAAAATAATACCAGGCATCTTCATCGATGCGGTAATAAGCCGGTTTCAAGCCCCATTTTCTGCATTGTGTTTCGAATGCTTCAATGGCGGGGATCTTGTCTTTCTCTTCGCATACCGGCTCGTCTAATACAACCGCGAAACCACCGGCCGTTTTGAAAGCAATAAAGGCATCCATGCCCTCGGGAAAAAAGAAACGTTTGTCGATATCCGATTTAAAATAATCGACCGGTGAACTGCCATATTGGTTCAACAGGTACAATGCTTTTTCCTGGTCTGATTTATTGGCTTCGGTTTGTAAAAAATAAGGCCGGATGATGCTGTAAAAAAGAAATAGCCAGGCGCCGCTGGCCAACACTTTTAGTGAAGTCAGGAAATCTTGTCCGAAGCGATTCACTGGTTTCAACAAGCCATCATCGATGAGCAGAAATTGATGCAGCGCGAATTTGATGGAATCCTGCCAGCCGAAATCAATGCCAAAGATTTTTTTATCGAGCGAATAAAAGCCAATGGTGCCGAAGAGCAGTACCGTCAGAAAGGCGGCCAGGGCCGTGATCAAACCCAGGCGCATAAAGCGGATGCTGCTGTGCTGTAAATATTGCCGGCGCGTGGCAATCAATACGCCCAGAATAGAAAAGGAGAGGATGGCTTCTTCGTAATCGAGTCCCTTGGCGATATGGCCGAACAGCGACAGGATGGTGAAGACAACGGCGATCCACCAGGCCGAGCGCAGTCCGCGAAAAAGATAAGCCGCGTTGACGATCAGCACCAGCCCGATGAGGATGACGGTCCAGTTGGATGCATGTATCGACTCCCGCGGTAAGTATTCGCGCAGTAGGTGCAAGCGTGCTGTAATGGGTGGCGTAAGCACCGAAAAAATATTCACCGCGCCCAGCAGAAAAATAAGCGTGGGCGGGAGTATGCGTAGAAAAATATTCTTTCCTTTCCAGCCCCAGGCAATCAATCCGGCAAGCAGGGGCAACCAAAATTCAAACAGCCGGTAAAGTATGGTGATCTCCAGCGCAGCCACACTGTCGTACCCATAACGGTTAAGTATATACGCCAGCGACAGTTCTACTGCACCGAGGCCTTTAAGAAAAGGCGAGATCAGTAGAAAAAGGGTGGATACTACATAGCCCATCAGCGCGGCTTCGATCAGGGCAGGTTCGCCGGCCGCTTTCATCGCGATGAACAAGTGTACTATGCCCGTGAGTTCAATGCCGATGGAAGAAAGGGTAGCCAGGGCAAAACCACGATAGGAGAGTTGCAACGTGAACAAGGCTTCCATATCCTGTTCCCATTTCGGGAAATAGCGAAGCAGGGTACGATACAACCAGCCGCGTTGCGCAAAAGATCGGAAAGCCCATACCAACAGCAATAGCAGGCCGATGGCCGTAGCGAGTGCGGGTACAGCGCCACTCACCGAGCCCTTGCTCACCAAACTATATAGTATTACGGGAATGCCCACCAGCACCAGCGACAGGATGCCGATAAAACCCTGCATGCCCGCGCCTTGGAAAATGGTATGTCGCTCGAGTTGCTCTTTGCGCAACATGGCGGGCAGGTAGGCCAGCGCCATAACGCCGCCGCCAGGTAAAAAAGTGCTGATGAAATTTCGCTTGAGGAAAAGTAACAGGGCCGCGGGCCAGTGCAGGCGGGCGCCGATGGCCTGGAAACTGTATACGAACAAGGCGGATTGTAAAAAAATATACACACCCGTAACCAATAAGCCGATGCTGATCCACAGGGGGGCGGCCGCGCGCAGGTAGGGCGATAGTGCCTTGAGCTCTTCGCGCTCGTGCCGAAAGAAATAAATGCCCAGCAAAATGAACAGCAGGGCCAGCATTTCTTTCCAGTGAATTTTTGACAGCAGCCGTGACATATGTAGATTATAAAGATAACTTTTTACCCGACGGGTAAAAAAAGGGCCCCGTGGAAACGGGACCCGTTCGGCGCAGCAGCATTTTGCTGTTCACCGATGCGAATAGTTATTGATTGGGTTTTTCAATTTTACTGATTACACCAGCTTTGCGCAGCAATTTCCGGTTCTCGCGGTTGTGCATCATTTTAAAAGCCAAAGCATACAAAACCGGTAGGATCAACAGGGTCAGGATGGTGGCTGTAACCAAACCACCAATCACCACAATCGCCAACGGCTTTTGCGTTTCACTGCCAATGCCGGTTGATACAGCGGCGGGCATCAGGCCGATCATCGCCATCAATGCCGTCATCACTACCGGTCGCACGCGCGAGTGCACGCCTTGTTGTATGGCTTCATCGAGCGGCATGCCTTCATCCAGGTTTTTTCTGAATACAGAGATCAGGATAACACCGTTCTGGATACATACCCCAAACAGCGCAATAAATCCAATGCCTGCTGAAATACTGAAATTGACGCCGGTGATATGCAATGCGAGAATACCACCAATCAAGGCAAAGGGCACATTCGAGATGGTGAGCAAAGCGTCTTTTACATTACCGAACGTGATAAAGAGTATCAGGAAAATGACGAGCAAACATATCGGCACCACGCGCCCCAGGGTCTTGCTGGCGCGTTGCTGGTTTTCAAACTCGCCATTCCAGGTGGCTTTATAGCCATCGGGGAAATGCACGGCGGCATTTACTTTTTGTTGGGCTTCGGCAATGGTGCTGCCAAGGTCACGTTCACGCACCGAAAATTTCACGGCGATATAGCGCGTATTGTTGTCGCGGAAAATAAAGGCCGGCCCCGTCAAGGTTTCAATGTTTGCAATCTCTTTCAAGGGCACTTTGGCGCCGTCGTTTGTTGGCACCATGAGTTGTTCAATGGCTTCCTGCGTTTCGCGGAAGTCTTTTTTGTACCGGATGCGGATATCAAATTTCCTTTCGCCCTCATACAATTGTGTTGCCGCTTTACCACCTATCGCCATTTCGATCACTGCATTGGCATCGGCCGTGCTGATGCCGTACATGGCCATTTTCTGCTGATCGAGTTGGATCCGGAATTCTGGTTGGCCGAGGTTTTTCAAAATACCCAGGTCTTCAATGCCGCGCACTGTCTTCAGTTGTGCGGCCACTGATTTCGACAGACTATCCAACACATGAAAATCGGGGCCGAATATTTTTACTGCCAGGGCTGCATTCACCCCCGCCACGGCTTCTTCTACGTTATCGCGAATCGGTTGGGAATAATTCAGCACAATGCCCGGCAGCTTGCGCAACTGCTGGTCCATATCGTCGATAAGTTGTTCTTCGGTAAGACCATGTTTCCATTGTTTTTTTGGCAGCAGGTCAACTTGTATCTGCACATTAAAAAATCCTTTCGGGTCGGTACCGTCATTGGTACGACCAATTTGAGAAAGTGTTTTCTCCACTTCCGGAAATTGACTCAGGATACTGATCATTTTGTCGCTTACCAGCTTCGCTTCCGACAAGGAAACACTCATGGGCAATTCAGCTTCTACCCACAACGCGCCTTCGTTCAACTCAGGCAGGAACTCAGTGCCCAGGAACTTGGCAGAGAAAAAACTAAGCGCCATGATCAGCAAGGCAACAAGCACGCTTTTTTTCTGGTTGGCATAAACGATGGTCAACAGCGACATTACCCCCTTCTCGAAAAACCCTACCACCGGGTTGTGTTTCTCCCGAACATTTTTGCGCAATAAAATGCTCGACAGCGCAGGCACCAGTGTCAAGGTAAAGAGCAGCGCGCCCAATAACGCAAACCCCAACGTATAGGCGAGGGGCGAGAACATTTTACCCTCCACTTTCTGAAACGCGAATATGGGTATCAAACAAGTGAGGATGATGATCTTGCTGAAGAAAATCGCTTTCCCCATTTCGGTACCGGTCGATTTAAACAGGCCCAGCTTGGCCAGCTTGTTGAATTTCTCCATGCCCACTTCTTTGGCCCGGTGGTCGAGGGCCACAAAAAGTCCCTCTACCATCACCACCGCACCATCAATGATGATACCGAAATCGACCGCACCCATACTTAGCAAATTGGCCGACATGCCCTTCAGTCGCATACAGATAAAAGCGAAAAGCAACGACAACGGGATGATCAAACTAACGGTAACGGTTGTACGCCAATCGGCCATGAAGATCAACACGATCACGGTTACGAGCACAATGCCTTCAATCAGGTTATGGATCACCGTTTCCTGTGCATAATCCATCAGTTCTGTACGATCATAAAAAGTATTGATCCGAACACCCTTGGGCAATATCGTTTTGTTGAGCTCCTCTACCTTGGCTTTCACCGCCGTCAACACCAGTGCCGGGTTCTCGCCTTTGCGCATCACCACAATGCCTTCCACCACATCGTCCTGGCGCCGGCCGTTTTTGTCGACCGAAACCCAACCCAACCGCGGCTTACCCGCTTCCACTACCGTTGCCACATTCTTCACCAACAAAGGCACACCATTCACCTTGGTAATAAGAATGTCTTCGATTTCTGAAATATTATTGAGCAGACCCAATCCACGCACTACATACGATTGCCCGTTTCTTTCAATCACATCACCGCCTACATTCACATTGCTTTTTGAGATGGCATTGTACACGTCCAACGACGACAGGTTGTATTTGGCCAGCAGCGAAGGGGTGACACTTACTTCATACACTTTTTCTTCGCCACCAAAACTGTTTACGTCGGCCACGCCTGGTACCGATTTGAATTGACGGTCGAGCACCCAGTCCTGTATGGTGGTAAGATCGCGTACCGAGTAGGTTTTGCTACTCAGGGTATAACGGAATATCTCGCCTGTGGGGCCATAGGGCGGTTGAATATCAGGTTTAACGCCATCAGGTAAATCAGCGCCGCCAATGCGACTCTGTACCTGCTGGCGCGCAAAAGCATCATCAACATCATCATCAAATATGATGCGCACATACGACAAGCCAAAGGCCGAGGTGGTGCGTAGGTTGGCTTTTTTCTGCACCGAGTTCAGCACCGTTTCCATCGGGATGGTGACGAACTTCTCCACTTCTTCAGCACTACGGCCCGGCCATTGCGCGATGATGATGATCTGGGTATTCGTTACATCGGGAAAGGTTTCAATCGGTGTTTCCTTATAAGCCCAAATGCCGAGGGCGGCCAGCACGGCCGTCATAAAGAAAACAAAGTAGCGGTGCCGGAGGGAAAAATGAATGATATTCTTGATAAACTTTTTCATGATCAGTCTTCTAAGAGTGCGCGATAAAGAAGTATCTGGTTGCGGGAAATCACTTTCTCGCCCGCTTCAAGGCCACTCTTGATATAAGTAAGCGATTGGAAGGTTTTTGTTATTTCAATCTGCCGAAGCTCCAGGTTACAGCGGTCGTGGTAAACAACTACATACGATTTGCCGTTGTCTTTTACCACTGCAACCGATGGAATGGTTACCATCGATGTTTTCTCCGAGCTTCGAATCATCACCGAAGCAAACATTTCTGGTTTCAACAACAGGCTGTCGTTTTTCAACGCAATCCGCACCCGCATCACTTTGGTTTGCGGGTCGAGGATTTCGTTTTGTTCATCGATCTTGCCTTTGAACACACGATCGGGATAGGCAAGGGTGGTCACATCGGCCTCGTACCCCTTGCGCACCCGCGCCACATCTGCTTCGTACACATTGGCCCAGATCCACACCTGGCTGATATCGCCCACGGTAAACATATTCTGGCTGTTATCGCCCCTGATAAAACTGCCTGCTTCTGCATTTTTCTCTACCACACATCCGTCTATCGGGCTTTTGATCATATACAGGCCATTGGCATCGGTATGCCCGCCGCCGTTGATCGTAATCTGGTTTTTGATCTTGGTAGCAGTCGATACGGCCTTGTTGTAATTTTCTTTGGCTTCCTGGAATTCTCTTTCGCTCGAAATGCCATTTTTAAACAATGACTCCTGGTTGTCCATCTGCTTTTTGGCGATGGCTACATCGGTGTTGGCCACGTCGAGGTCGGCATAGTTGCCGGCCACATCAGCACTTTTAATAATGGCAAGTATTTGGCCGCGACGCACATGATCGCCCAATGAAACATTTACTTTTTGTACTTGTCCGCCGCTAAAAGGAAACACCCGCACCACTTTGCTGTCATTGAAACTCACTTCGCCGCTCAGTTTCACCTGGTCATTCACCTGGCTGGTATAGGCAGAGTCGATCGTAATGATTTTAGCCAGTGAGTCGCTCACACAAACCTTGTCGTCTTTTTCAACGGCTGTTTCCTGTTTTGCGCGACAGGCAACCAGTGAGAGTAGCAACAAGCTGGAAGCGACAGAAAGAGTCAGTTTATTTTTCATGTAAATGCGATTGTCAGGTTATTGAAGGGGTACGATGGGTTGATTGGTAACAAAATCCAGGTTGGCGGCCGCTTTTACGAAATTCATTTGTTGTTCGGTGAGCTTGAGCCGGGTTTCTTTATAAGCATCGAGGAAGTCGGTGAAATCGAGCAGGTTGATTTGCCTGGCCTGGTACGACTTGAGCATGTTTTGAAAAAGCCCGTCGTATTTCTCTGCAAAATCAGACAGCTCTTTGCTGTTTACTTTTTGTAACACCAGGAATTGCTCGATGGCCGACCGCACTTCGCCGCTCACCTGGCTGTTCTGTTGTTTGACTTGGGTATCTGTTTGTTTGAAGGAGGCTTCGGCTGATTTGATATTGCCCTGGTTGCGATTGAACAGGGGCAGGGGCAGGGATACCGACAAGCCCACATAATGGTTGATATAACTGCTTCGCTGGTCGTATTCGGGTCCAATGGTCAAATCGGGTTTGGCGAGTGCTTTCTGGTAAATGATATTATGTGCTTGCAGGTCGCGGTTCAGCGTAGCGATTTTCAAATCGGGCCGGTTGCTGAGAGCGGCTTGAACCAGACTATCGACCGGCGGCAATTGTTGCGACAGCATGGCGTCGATGCCATATTGCAAATCCGGAACGATATAAGTTGAATCACCTGTTTGCAACAACAAGCGAAGTTCGGCCTGGAGGGGAATTACCTGCGATTGTACATTCAATAAATCATTCTGCAGCCCGAACAACAAAGCCTTCAATCGCAGGTTGTCCTTCAGCGATATATTGCCCAACTGGTACACCTGCTCCATGCCCGTTACCAGTTTATCTACTTCAACAATTTGTTTGCTGTAGAGGGAAATGATCTTGCCCAAGTGACCGACTTCGATCATGTCGCTCAGCAGGGTATAATGCAGGCTGCGAACCACGTCATCAAACTGCGCCTGTGCAATGGCCGTGTTGTCGGTAGCGAGTTGCGCCAGTTTGCTGCGCTTACCGGCGGTCCTGATCAATTGTTGAACCTGTACAAATACTTGTCCGTAGGTATTGTTGTGGCGAAAGAACTTACCGTCGTAGATATTCTGGTCGGTGTTCAACACAGGATTGTCCCAAAGCTTGGCTTGTTGTATCAAGGCTTTGTTGGCATCCACATTGTATTTGGCGGCCAATAAGTCCAGGTTGCGTTGGAGGAAAAGTTTTTCTGCTTCCGGAACGGAGAGGTGAAGGGTATCAATAGGAGGCGGGGCGGGTTGCGCCACACCGCACAGGCACGCAAATAGAATTGCTGCTGTGGCAATCAGGCTTCGCATCAGTGAACTGTTTAATTCAATGTAAAATTGTTAAACAGCTTGGTTAACCGCAATTAATCTTGGTTAAGCAGCGGTTAACGCTAGGCGGGAACAGTGAACCTGAACCCGTGACCATGAATGGTTTCAATCAACAGATCGGGATCAGCCCGCAGAAACTTGCGGAGTTTGGTCATGTAGACATCCATGCTGCGGCCCAGGAAAAAATCATCTTTTCCCCATACGGCCAGCAACACTTCTTCGCGTTTGAGGATGCGATTGCTGTGTTCACATAAGAATTTCAACAGATCGGCTTCTTTTTGTTTGAGGTCTACTTCGCCATCTGGACCGCTGAGCTTGCGATCGGTGTAGGAAAATTTCAATTTACCAATATTGTATTCCTGTTGAACCTCGTACGATAGTTTGCGCGTGCGGCGAAGAAACACATCCAGCTTGAGCAGGAGCTCTTTCATGCTGAATGGTTTGGTGATATAATCATCGGCACCGGTTTCGTAGCCCTTGATCCGGTCTTCTTCCATATTCTTGGTGCTGATGAACAAGATGGGCATGATATCAGATTGTTGGCGGATTTTTTTGGCCACCATAAAACCATCTTTGATCGGCATCATGACATCCAGCAAACAAATGTCAAATTTGTTTTTATCAAAGCGGTCGATGGCTTGTTGGCCGTCATCACAAACTTCTACAGTATAACCTTCTTCTTCGAGCGCTTCTTTCATCAACTCGCTGAGTGCCTGGTCGTCTTCTGCCAGTAAAATGTTGCCTTTGCCTGTCATATTGCTAGCCGTTTAAAGGGAGCTCAATCGTAAAATCGGTGCCAATACCGGGTACACTGTTCACAGTAATGGTTCCATGGTGCAAGTCTATAATTTTTTTGGTAAAATAGAGACCTAAACCCAACCCTTTTGTGTTGTGGAGATTGCCTTTTTGCGCGCGGTAAAATTTGCGAAAAATTTTCTTCAGGTCCTGCTGTTCGATGCCCATACCATTGTCGCGGATACTGATCTGGTAAAAGCGATCGTGCAGGCTGGTAACGATCTGCACTTTGGGTTGTGCCGCATACTTGATGGCATTGTTGACGATATTAAACAAAGCCAGGTACAGGTTGTCGGGATCGGCCATGATGGCGATATCGCCTTCTTCGAGCGTTACTGCAAAGACCCCTTTTTTCTCCAGCAGCAGGGGCTCCAGTTGTTGTGTGACCTGTCGAATCAGTTCATTGGGTATCAATTCCTGTTTTTGCAACGAAAAACTATAATTGTCTGATACCACGGTTTTGATCAGGTTCTGGATATGGGTTTTCAGGTAGTCGGTCTGCCGACGGATGGTAGTGGCGTATTTCGCAATTTTTTCCGGATGGGTTACCACTGAAGTTTTGCCCAGCGCTTCGGTCGATAAATCAATCACGGTTAGCGGCGTACTGAATTCATGCGTCACATTGTTGATAAAATCCTTCTGCACTTCGTTGAGAAATTTTTGCCGAAATAAATAATAGATCGACAGGGCCAGGCCGATGAGCAGGAACAACAGAAAAGCGCTCGTGTAAATCCAGGCATTCATTTGGGTAATGATGTACTGGTTGCGGCGGGGAAAATAGAGGTGCACAAAAGAGAAGTCGCGCACCGGCAGCGGATCGTCTTTCGATACCGAAGATCCCGTTGTTGTTGCGGCGTTGATATCGCCTTCATAGGCCAGCGCCCGCTTCGATGCATCATACACCATCACTTTGCAATCGGTAAGTACATTGAAATCGTTGAACTCCGATTGCAGGTAATGCAGCAAACTGTCTTTGGGTGGTATGGTATCGATGCGAAATAAAAAACTATTGGGGCCGGTATGTTGGATATGGCTGGCGTGGTGGCTGAGGGAATAAGGTACGAGGTCAAGGTCTTCGTATAAGCCCCTGATGCTTTTTACCACTGATGTATTAAACTCGTTTTTTTCATAGGCATAGTTGCGTTGCATCCAATGCACCTGGATGCCCACAATGGCCGCTACCGTGATGGCAAGCAATACAATCAATAAACGTGTAGTGGATGATCGCATGGTGAAATGATGTCGTAAAATTGACGCTTCAGTTGGTTAATCGGTGGTTAAGGAATTTCATTTGCTTTTACATTCAAAAAAGGCATTTGATATTTGGGTTCTCATAACAAGGTTTAGGTACAAAGTATAGACAAAGAAGGTTTGGTTATTTTGCATGAAACGGCAGACAGGGGTCTGCCTTTCTTGCTATTGGGTTAAAAGTCTTTTTGTTGAAGCCTGCATTACCGACGCCATTTTACGGCTTTCCGAAAAATGTGTTCTGAATTGCCGGGGCGACATCGCCTTTAGTTTCATAAACTGTTTGTTGAAATTGGCCAGGGTATTGTACCCGCTCTCGTATGCAATATCGGTAATGGGTTTGCCGGTATCGATCAGTTGCTGACAGGCTTTGCCGATACGTACTTCATTTAAGAATTCGATATAGGTTTTCTTGGTCGATTTCCTAAAATATTGACAGAAGGCCGGTACACTTAGTCCGGTATATTCAGCAATGGCCGGCAAAGAAATACTATCGGCATAATGGTCGATCGTGTACTGAAAAATGCGATCGATTCTTTCCTGTTGCTTGCCCGGGGTTTCGGCCATTTTTTTGGTGGACAATTGTTGCGGGTGCTGATCCCCCGCCATGGTATGCAAACATTGCAGCAACAAAATGATTCGCGTTATGCCTGTGGCATTTTCAATGGATTGCAACTGCGGGGCCAGTCGTTCGCTGCAGGCTGGCGACATTTTTAAGCCCCGTCGACTGGCATCGATCAGGTTTCGCAAGCTGCGCACTTCGGGCAGTTGCAAGAAATGTTCGCCCCAGCAATCGGGCAAAAATTGTAGCACCAGGGCAGCGGTCTGTTGTTGCGGGTCGGATTTCTGGAAGGTGTGCGGCAAATTGGCACCCAGCAGGTAGCTATCGCCCGCACTGAAATTGCCTACATGGTTACCGACAAAAGCATTGCCTTCGCCTTCCAGGAAAAAAATAATTTCTATTTCCGGGTGCTGGTGCCAGGGCACTTCAAAATGCGGCGTACGAAAAGTGCGGGCCACAAAACTCTGGTTTTCGTCGGCAATGAGTTTTTCAATGAAGGGCTTCATACTATAACTATATTAAGCAAAATTTTGCTAATTGGCGGTTGTGGGCAATAAAATTGTTTCAGAAAACAAGAATAAAATGGAGCCCCCAAACAGCCGCGACCTGTAACTTCACCCTCTCAACCCTGCCATATGCTTTTGTTAGGAATAGATATTGGCACTTCGTCGGTCAAGGTATCGGTGGTGGATGGCGAAACGCAACAGCCAGTCGCCAGTGCCAGTTATCCCGACACCGAAGCGCCGATTATGCGCTTGCAACCCGGATGGGCCGAACAGGAGCCGACCGATTGGTGGGACCGGTTTGTAATGGCCTACCAGCAAATAATAAGTACAAAAAGTTTTGATCCTTCGGCGATTGGTGCCATCGGTATCGCCTACCAAATGCATGGCCTCGTGTTGATTGACAAAGCAGGCGCGGTATTGCGGCCCTCCATCATTTGGTGTGATAGTCGCGCGATTGCCTATGGCGATCAGGCGAACCAGGCATTGGGACCCGATTATTGTTTGTCGCATTACCTGAATGCGCCGGGCAATTTCACCGCCGCGAAACTGGCCTGGGTAAAAGAAAACGAACCGCATATTTATGCGCAGGCAGATAAGCTGCTCTTGCCGGGTGATTATATTGCTTTTCGCATGACCGGCACCGTTACCAGCAGTGCTGCGGCTCTTTCCGAAGGGGTGTTATGGGATTTCAGCAGTTCTTCGCCGGCGGAAAAATTAATGAACTATTTCGGGTTTGATTCGGCTTTGCTGCCAACCGTACAACCCGTGTTCTCCACCCACGGAAGCCTCAGCGCAAACGTAGCGGCACTGCTGCAATGCAAAGCGGGTATACCTGTCAGTTATAAAGCGGGCGATCAACCCAACAATGCATTGTCGCTCGGGGTTATGGAACCAGGCGAAATTGCGGCCACGGCCGGCACCTCCGGCGTCATCTATGCCGTGAGCGATGGCCTGGGCTTTGACCCATTGTCGCGCGTGAATAGTTTTGCCCACGTAAACCATGCAGCGGCTGATCCGCGCATCGGCATACTGCTTTGTATCAATGGCACCGGTATCTTATACAGTTGGGCGAAGCGCCAGTGGGCTACTACGCTTTCTTACCATGAACTAAATGCGTTGGCGGCACAGTCGCCCGCCGGCAGCCGGGGGTTATCGGTATTGCCCTTTGGCAATGGCGCAGAACGCATGTTGGCGAACAAACAAACCGGTGTGGTGTTTGCCGGCATCGACCTCAACCAGCACAACCAGGCTGATCTGTTCAGGGCTTTGCAGGAAGGCATTGCTTTTTCTTTCCGATATGGGCTCGATATCATGCGCAGCAATGGGTTGGCGCCCACTATCATCAAAGCCGGCAATAGCAATCTATTTCAGAGCGATGTGTTTCTGCAATCATTTGTGGGCGCTACCGGCGTACCGGTATCGTTGTACCAAACCGATGGCAGTGTGGGTGCGGCCCTGGGCGCGGGCATCGGCGCAGGCTATTATGCAAACCCACAGCAGGCCTTCCAACAACAGTCGGCCATTTGTACCTACACCCCCGATGAAGCGCCGGTGCTCGACGAAGCTTACCAGCGCTGGCTGGATCTCTTACACAAAAACTTACCCAATTACGTTTAAACATAACCGTTATGTCGACCAAATCAATCTTTGCTGGAATAGGGAATATTCAATATGAAGGCCCCGAATCAGACAATCCGCTGGCCTATCGATGGTACGATGCGAACAGAATGGTTGCGGGCAAAACGATGAAAGACCAACTGCGATTTGCGGTGGCTTACTGGCATTCGTTCTGCGGCAGTGGTGCAGACCCCTTTGGGGAGGCCACCCATCTTTTTCCCTGGCTGGACACGAAAGACGCGGTGAGCAGTGCCAAAGAAAAAATGGATATGGCATTCGACTTCATGACCAAACTTGGTCTGCCGTATTACTGTTTTCATGATGTAGACCTGGTCGACTACGGCGCAGATGTGGTGGAGAATGAGCGTCGCCTGCAGGCCATTACCGCGCATGCCAAACAGCAGCAGCAAGCCACGGGCATCAAACTGTTATGGGCAACCGCCAATCTTTTTTCGGCCCGCAAATACATGAATGGGGCGGCTACCAATCCTGATTTCGCCGTACTTACGCAGGGTGCCGCACAAGTGAAAGCCGCACTCGATGCAGCCATCGCCCTTGGTGCAGAAAACTATGTGTTTTGGGGTGGACGGGAAGGGTATATGAGCCTGCTCAATACCGATATGAAACGTGAACAGGAACACCTTGCGCGGTTCTTACAGGTGTCGCGCGATTATGCCCGCCAGCATGGTTTCAAGGGCAAGTTTTTTATCGAGCCCAAGCCTTGCGAGCCCACCAAACACCAATATGATTATGATTGCGCAACGGTGATTGGTTTCTTGCGCCAGCACAACCTGCTCGATGATTTTTCCCTGAACATAGAAGTGAATCACGCTACGCTTGCGGGGCATACGTTCACGCACGAACTGCAAGTGGCAGCCGATGCCGGCTTGTTGGGTTCGATTGATGCCAACCGCGGCGACTACCAGAATGGTTGGGATACCGATCAGTTTCCCACCAATCTCAACGAACTGACCGAGGCCATGCTGATCATACTCGAAGCCGGTGGCTTCAAAGGCGGCGGCATTAATTTCGACGCGAAAGTGCGTCGCAATTCAACAGATTGGGAAGATCTTTTCCACGCACACATCGGAGGTGTTGATGCGTTTGCGCGTGCGCTGCTGATTGCCGACAATGTGTTGTCGAAATCGGATTACAAAAAACTGCGCAAAGACCGCTATGCTTCTTTCGATAGCGGCAAAGGAAAAGAATTTGAGGAAGGCAAATTAAACCTGGAAGACCTGCGCAATTTGGCAGCAGCGAGCGGTGAGCCCGCCGTCATTAGTGGCCGGCAGGAATATTTGGAGAACCTGATCAACCGGTATATCTAATAGAAACGATTACCAGTTGCCCATATGCTCTTTGACTACCCTTTCGGTAGATTCATCGTTGATGGGATGTGTTTTCCAGTCGGGGTCGTATTTTACAAACCAGCTCAACCAGATGCTCCGTGATAGGCGCATGAATACCGGTTGCAGGGCGATGAGTAGGATTGCATTGGCGACAAGCCAATACCAAATGCGGTAATCCCCTTCTTTGGTAGACATGCCGATTAGTACGATCCAGGCAACGAAAGTAGCGACCGACAATGCGATGGTGAGGGCATAGCTTACATAGGCGGTTCCATAATAGAAACCAGGTTCGAGTTCCGTTGGCTGCGCACACACGGAACAGGTTTCGTTCATTTTGAGAATTTCGCCGAATGCATATGGGCTAGGATTTTTGAACAGCTTTCCTTCGCGGCAACGCGGACAATAACAGCCAAGGGCCGCTGCCAGGTAAGAACGGGTCGCTTTTTCTTCAGCCATGGTACCAATTTTTGCAAAGGTACAGATAATCCTTTGTGCCGTTGTAATCTTAGTCACCCAATACTTTCTCCATTTTCATGCTACGCGAGCCCTTGATGAGTACATGGGTGTTGCGCAGGTTTTGCGCTTTGAACCAGTCGCGCGCTTCTTCGCTGTTGTTCAACTGGGTATACTGGTGAGAAATTTTCCCGAAATCGCCACCCACCAACACCACTTTTGTCCACGGATGCGCATCGATCAAGGCCAGAATATCCCGGTGTTCCTCCAGGCTTTCGGGGCCCAATTCGGCCATGGCGCCCAATACCAGCACTTTGTTATCAGCAGGCAGTATGGCGAAATTTTCGATGGCTGCCCGCATGCTGCTGGGGTTGGCATTGTATGCGTCGAGAATAAAATGGTTGGAGTTTAGCTCGAGCAATTGCGAGCGGTTGTTCTCGGGTTTGTATTGTTCGATGGCGTTGACGATGCGGCGGTCTTCGACCGAAAAATATTTCCCAACGGCAATGGCGGCCAGCAAATTCGGCAGGTTGTAGGCGCCTACCAGTCGGCTGCTGATGCTGGTTGTTTTTAAACCTTTTACAATCCCAATTTCCAGGAAGGGTTCACTCTTGCGCACTTCGCCACAAACGGCCAGTTCTTTTTCGGCCGATTTGCCCACGGTACCGTAAGCAATCACTTCGCTGAGCCCATCGCCCATGGCTTTCAACCAGGGGTCATCGTATAAAAGAAATCCTACGCCCTTTACTGAGCGCAGGTAGGCAAAGAGTTCGCCTTTGCCTTTTCGCACGCCGGCTACACCGCCGAAACCTTCAAGGTGTGCTTTTCCCAGGTTGGTGATCAAACCATGTGTGGGTTCGGTGTATTGGCAATAGGATTCTATTTCGTGTTGGTGGTTGGCACCCATTTCAATGACGGCCATTTGGGCATCGTCGCCGATTTTGAGCAAGGTGAGGGGAATGCCAATATGGTTGTTCAGGTTGCCTTCGGTGGTATAGGTTCGGTAGGTACTGGACAGTACGGCATGCAGCAGTTCTTTGGTGGTGGTTTTTCCATTGCTACCGGTGATGGCGATGACCGGGATATTGAATTGCCGGCGATGGTGAAGGGCGAGCGCTTGCAGGGTGCTTAGTACATCGTCGACGATGATGGTTTTTTCACCCTGCGCAAAACTCGGGTTGTCGATGATGGCATAGGCGGCGCCTGCTTTAAGTGCATCGGCTGCAAAGGCATTGCCATTGAAATGTTCGCCCTTGAGGGCAAAATACAAGTCGCCGGTTTTGAGTTTCCGCGTATCGGTTTGGATGGAGCGAAATTTTTTGAATAGCTCGTACAACTGTGGAATGGTCATGCAACGAAATTAGGGTATTTCAAGGGTCGGATGGTGGCTATACCAGGCGGTCCAACTGCCCTTTCTTTTTGACAATATTTTTGTAATCCCATTGAATTTTCGCCGACTTCTTCAACCAGCGAACCAGTTCTTTTGTATTGACTTCGCTTTTATTGGTGTATCGTTTTTCTGCCGCTTTGAACTTTCCTTCTTTTTCCAGGCCGGGTTCGTCAAAACTTTGTCCGCTCCAAAACAGGAGCCGCACGCCATCCTTCAATTTGCTATAGCCAACAATGGGATTGCCATCGAGAAACCAAACCGGGTGTGCGTGCCAGATTTTGTTTTCGGCTGTCGGCAATTGGCCGCTGATGGTAGTGGCGAGCAGCTCGCCAATGTCTTTGTCGGCTTTTGACAACGCCTTGTTATAGGCAATAATATCGGGTGATAGCCTTGCTGTTTCTTTTTTGTTGGTTGTCGGCTTTTTGTTGGTTGTCGCGGTTTTTTTTATGACAGGTGCAACCAGGCTATCTTCTTCCATGCGAAAACGAACTATCTTTTTGATCAGCGCCAGCGGCAATGGTTTGTCGAGCGGAAACTGGATAGCGCCTTTCGAAGTTTTGTAGCCAGTCAGTTCTTTGGCAAAATGCACGATGGGTTTGGGCGTCGGGTAGAAGCCAATGTGGTTTTTGCCGGCAGCATAGTACACCAGGATTTTGTTTTGCTTGAATGCAGGCATGCCATAGCTGATGGTTTCAACCGCCTTAGGCGCAGCCTGTAGAATAGCCGATCGAAGCTGACTAAGCAATGAAATTTTGTCAGCATCTTGAGCGGCATGGTACGCATCTATGTTGTTGAAGACAGAATTACTTTTATTCATTTGGCTGCTTTTGGGTGTGTACTATTTTGGTTTTGAAAGATCGGTATAAATAGACAAAAGGATATGGTAATCGTCGAGCACCCAATCGCCCGTCATCGCACCCTCATAGTGCCGATTTTTTCCCAGGTAGTCTTTGAATAGGTTGTAGGCAATGCGTGCATTGCTGCTATCGTAATAGGTTTCCTTCCAGGCATTGGATACAAATTCAAAAGGGACGATTCCAATACCACCATTGTAAATTTTTACCGGCCCCATCGACGACTGAAATGATACCACCGACAGGTTGCGCTCTTTGGCTGCGTTCATAATTAAGGCGAGGTGCTTTAGGTAATTCAGCAGGCGTTTGGTGAGTTGCGATGTATCTTCTGCGGTTGTTGGTTTTAATCGCCAGTGGTTGTTCTCCGGATAAAACGGATCGTCTTTGAAACTTTTCAACGGCTGAAATTGCTTTAGGTAAGTATAGGTTTTGTGTTGGTTGGCATTAAAAAGGGTCAGGATTGGTTTTGGGTCGAAACGCCGGCCGATCGAATAGCCCAAGGAGTCGCTATTTTGATGGTTGTCGATAAGCAGCAGGTTGTCCTTGCTATCCACTTTCCAATGGCCAAAACGGTAAACGGTATCACTATTGATTTCAGTAAAAAGGTGGTCGTCAAAAAGATACAGAGCGATGCCTTTTTTCAGGTCAGCCGAAAACCGGCGATCGTTGTCGAATCCTTCCTTTTCGGCGCCAATGGTATCAATCTTGTAGATGAGCCAGGTGCCGGAAAGGGATTCCTTTTTGTTGACAGTACAGGCCGAGAGAATGAAACCAAAACAGAAAATCACCCAATGCAATTGCGATTTCGACATGCTAGTACGCTTTAAACAATGAAGAATAGTTTGCAACTTATTGCGCCGGGTATAGTTGCTTGATGTAGTTAAGCTGGTTGGCGATCATCTTGACCAGAACGGTTTGGTCAATGTCGGCCAGGGTTTTAATGTGTACGCAACCCTTGTCTGTTTTGTGTTTGCCAAATTGCGATAACAATTTCTCTCTATCGTTGAAGTTGCCTGAAAAATAAAGTGCAATGGACGATGCTCTTGGTGAGAACGCAAAATTGGGGCTATCGCCTTCCCGGCCGCTTTCATATTTGTAATGATGGCTGCCAAAGCCGACAATGCTTGGCCCCCACATTTTTGGTTCCAGTTTGGTTTGCTGCTGGATGATTTTGATGAGTGCCTGGCAGTCTTTCCTTTTTGTTTCGTCTGTAAGGGCGCCGATAAAGTCTGCTACACTTTTCTCGGTTTCTACCGTTTTATTCTTTGCCATGGTTAATCTTTTTTAAAGACAGAAAGAAACAAGGCCGGCCCTGATTTGGTGTCAAAGTTGGCTGGATAGCCATCGCCTTTCAAATTGTAAATTATGAACAATTGTTGATCGACCAGCTTGTAAAGGGCCGTAAAATGTTTGCCGGTATTGACGCTTTGCCGGTTATCTCCAGTTTAATAGGCGTCCAACTGCCATTCAGTAATGATGAACTGGAAGATCCTTTTTTTGTTGTTGAGCAGCTAAAAAGTAGCGCTGCCAACAGAAGAAACATACTGTGTCGCATATGTTGAAGTTTGGGTTCCTACTCTTTGCCGGAAGCTTGATGAGGCGATACAACCTGGTTAATAAGCGTCAGTTGTGCCGCGGTGATTTTCCACGCATTGTTTGTCTTTACAAAAACATCGGTTAGCATTTTGTAGTCTGTCTCGCCTTTTTTGTATGTACGAAACGGGACGTCATAGTCTTTGTCGGCATACAATGTTTCGTCCGTATAAACGATGGCTATTGAAGGGGTGATAAATCGTATATTTTTGACGTCGAATTTCAGCGAAGTGGGCGACAAGCAGCAATCACCCAATTCGTTGAAATGGGTAAGGATTTCTTTTCTGCCCTGCCAAAACTGGCCGACAAAATTAATTAGCGTGCCATCATCGGTAAAATAACTACTGAACTTTTCCCAATCGTGTTTATTCCAGGCCGTTTCCATCTGTTGTTTAATGTTCTTGATGGCTGCTTCATCTGCGCTGTTGGTTTGTGCAAAAAGAACGGTAGCAAATAGCAGGAACATGCTGGTTAAAATAGGCTGCTTCATAACTGGTTGTTTTGGTACAAAGCTGCGTAGAACATTTCCCGGAGAATAGTACAAATGCGACTTTTGGGTTTCAGTGGAAAATCCCCTTTTTAAGCAGGAAAGGCTGTTTTTTGCAAACGCCGGTCAAATTGACCACCGTTGGCCGGTTTAAGTTGACCACCCCTGGCCGAAGCAAATTGACCATGCTTGGCCGGGCTAAATTGACCACCTGATTGGGGGCTAATTAGTTCATGTTTTT
>Ga0209794_1000967_pt1 | contig 28209 bp, 24 predicted proteins | sample EBPBio232013_DNA_FD_185869 | JGI IMG/M metagenome (GOLD analysis project Ga0209794, IMG submission 185869) | Wastewater treatment Type I Accumulibacter community from EBPR Bioreactor in Madison, WI, USA - Reactor 1_5/23/2013_ DNA (SPAdes)... | ecosystem: Engineered > Bioreactor > EBPR >... | reverse complement strand
ATACCACATTTACTGGCAAGGATACAAAGTACACGGACACAAAAATAACCACTGCCGACTTAAGCCATACAATATCTCCAGGGTCTTTTATTCCGAAATATTTTTCAATCCCACAAAGCAAAATAATAAAATAAAAGATCGAAAATAAAATTGTCGATATTAAAATTAAAGCGACATACGACGCCCCAACAACTCGCCTTATTCCAATAAGGTCATTTTCTCCAAATTTTCTTGAAACAGCATTGATTATTCCATTTCCAACCCCCAAATCACTAAAGCTCAGAAGCGCCGACAGGCTCGTAATTAAAACCCATATTCCAAATTCAGTCTTTGACAGATAACCAGAAACAATTGGTATTATTAAAAATGAGCAAATAACCGCTGATAATCTGGAAACTCCCGACATTGCAGAACTTAGTGCAGCTCTCCTCAGTCTGAGATCACTCATGAACACAACCAACCATTTTCAATAGGCCACCAGATCAGTGAAATACGAATGACTATCTTCAAATGCTTTATCTTTCTACGCAAACGGACACATCAAACCCATGCGTCTTCAACAGTGCGTGGCGCTTGGCGGACTCCAGGTCGGTGGCCACCATTTCCTCACACATTTCCTGCACGGTAATTTCCGGTACCCAGCCAAGTTTCGCCTTTGCTTTGGCAGGGTCACCTAGTAACGTTTCCACTTCCGCCGGGCGGAAGTAGCGCGGGTCGATCTTGACGATGATGTCGCCGACCTTGAGCGCGGGTGCCTTGTCGCCTTCGATGGCTGCGACGATGCCGACTTCGTCTACGCCCTGCCCTTCAAAGCGCATTGTCACGCCCAGGTGTTCAGCGCTCCAGCTGATGAACTGGCGCACGCTGTATTGCACGCCGGTGGCGATGACGAAGTCTTCCGGCTTGTCCTGTTGCAGCATCATCCATTGCATGCGCACGTAGTCCTTGGCGTGGCCCCAGTCGCGCAGCGAATCGATGTTGCCCATGTAGAGGCAGCTTTCCAGCCCTTGGGCGATGTTGGCGAGGCCGCGGGTGATCTTGCGGGTGACGAAGGTTTCGCCACGGCGCGGGCTTTCGTGGTTGAACAGGATGCCGTTGCAGGCATACATGCCGTAGGCTTCGCGGTAGTTGACGGTGATCCAGTAGGCGTAGAGCTTGGCCACGGCGTAGGGGCTGCGCGGGTAGAAAGGCGTGGTTTCCTTTTGCGGGATTTCCTGGACTAGGCCGTAGAGTTCGGAGGTGGATGCCTGGTAGAAGCGGGTTTTCTTTTCCAGGCCAAGGAAGCGGATGGCTTCGAGCAGGCGCAGCGTGCCGATGGCGTCGACATCGGCAGTGTATTCCGGGGCTTCGAAGCTGACGGCGACGTGCGATTGGGCGCCCAGGTTGTAAACCTCGTCCGGTTGGACTTCCTGCAGGATGCGGGTGAGGTTGGAGGTGTCGCTCAGGTCGCCGTAATGGAGCTTGAAGCGGGCGTTGTCGATGTGCGGGTCTTCGTAGATGTGGTCGACGCGCTGGGTGTTGAATAATGAGGCGCGGCGCTTGATGCCGTGCACTTCGTAACCCTTTTCGAGCAGGAATTCGGCGAGGTAGGAGCCGTCCTGGCCGGTTACGCCGGTGATGAGGGCGACTTTCTTAGTTTTGGCGAGCATTGCTGTTTTCCTTGAGGCTTATTTACTGAGGTAGTCGTTGTAGGCCTGCTGCAGGCCTTGCTTGAGGGCTACGGTGGCTTTCCAGCCGAGCTTTTCCAGGCGACTGCTGTCCATGAGCTTGCGGAAAGTGCCGTCGGGCTTGCTGGTGTCGAATTCGATTTCGCCCTGGTAGCCGACAACTTCGGCCACGGTGTAGGCGGCTTCCTTGATCGTCAGGTCGCTGCCGTAGCCCACATTGATGTGGCTGAGCATGGGCTGGGTGTTGGCGTCGTAGGTGGCCTTGTCCAGGTTCATGACGAAAATGCTGGCGGCGGCCATGTCGTCGACGTGCAGGAATTCGCGGTACGGGGTGCCGGTGCCCCACAGGGTGACCTTGCCGCTTTGCATCATGGCGCGGATGTCGGCGGGGATTTCGCCGTACCTGGCTTCATCGGCGGCAATGCCGACGCTGTCGCCGGCCTGGGCGAGTTTGCACAGGTGGAGCTTGCGGATCATCGCCGGCAGGACGTGACTGTTGGCGAGGTGGTAGTTGTCGCCGGGGCCGTAGAGGTTGGTCGGCATCACGCTGCGGTAATCGCGGCCGTACTGGCGGTTGTAGCTTTCGCAGAGCTTGATGCCGGCGATCTTGGCGATGGCGTAGGGTTCGTTGGTGGCTTCGAGTACGCCGGTGAGCAAGGCATCTTCGCGCATGGGCTGCGGTACGGCCTTGGGGTAGATGCAACTGGAGCCAAGGAAGAGCAGTTGTTGCACGTTGTTGGCGTGCGCGGCCTGGATGATGTTGGCTTCGATCATCAGGTTTTCGTAGATGAACTGCGCCGGGTAGGTGTTGTTGGCGTGGATGCCGCCGACCTTGGCGGCGGCGAGGTAGACCTGGTCGGGCTTTTCGGCGGCGAAGAAGGCGTTGACGGCGGCCTGGTTGGTCAGGTCGAGCTCGGCGTGAGTGCGGGTGACGATGTTCTCGCACCCGGCGGCCTTGAGCTGGCGGACGATGGCGGAACCGACCATGCCACGGTGGCCAGCCACGTAGATTTTTCGGGAGGCGTTCATGGCGTTTCGGTCTCCGCCGTGTTGATCGGGCAGGCAAACCCTGACTGCCGCGTTGGCGAGGTCGTCGTTGTTGAATTTAACGACGATGAGATGGCAATTTTCGCCAGAAGTATGGCGCTGGAAAAGCCGACGCAGCCGGCCCCTGCAATGGCGTTTTTCATGATTCAGGCACTGCTACAACTTATATGCCAACGCCTACATCACCCCCACCCGGAATGTCGATTTTACAAGGCTGGCAGACCGATTTTGCCAGCTTTGAGCGCAATGATGAAGAGATATTTTGCAGTGCAACACATATGCATATCACGCTATGCCATTTGGCCTAATTTATGGCGTATACCAATCTTTTGAATGCATTGTTTATGTGCATTTTCATGTTTTATAGCTAATGCTGATGGCTTCGTGGGTTCACCCTGTCACCGAGAATCGGTCCGAAGCCCCGACCAGGGGCCGACTTCAGCTGGGAATGCTGATAGTGCTCTCGGGTGCCACCTGACGGATGGCTTGGGCAAGTGCCTGTTTGGCGCCCAGGTCGCCATGGACCAGGGAAATTTTCCCCGGCCGGTGGCGCATGCGCTTGACGAAGCGGACAAGGTCAGCCTGGTCGGCGTGTGCTGAATAGCCGTTGAGAGTGTGGATGCCGGCGCGGATGTCGTAGCGTTTGCCGTCGAGTTCGACATAACCACCGCGCGGGCCGTATTTCTGGATGGCGGCGCCCGGCGTGCCGCTGGCCTGGTAGCCGACGAAGAGCACGTCGTGCCGCGGATCGCCGAGCATGGCCTTGAGGTAGTTGAGGATGCGCCCGCCGGTGCACATGCCGCTGGCGGCGATGACGACAGCGGGCCGGCCGCTGCGGGCCAGATAATCGACCGCAGCGAGGTGGTTGCTGTGCTGGTCGATGGTGAACACTTGTTCGAACGCCAGCGGATGCCTCCCCTGCGCCACCCGGCGCCGGGCTTCGGCGTCCCAGTGCTGGCGTAACTGGCCGTAGCTGGCGGTGAGGCGCGCTGCGAGCGGGGAGTCGACGATGACTTCAAGCGCGCTCCAGTCGAGGCCACCGGCGGGACTGGCGGCGATGATGCTGTCGATGTCGTAGAGCAGTTCCTGGGTGCGGCCGATGCTGAAGGCGGGGATGAGCACGCTGCCGCGGTTGCGGAAGGCGCGCTCGATGAGCGTTTGCAGTTGGCGGTGACGGTCTTGCCGGCCGCTGTGCCGGCGGTCGCCGTAGGTGCTTTCGAGGATGAGGTGGTCGGCGCGCCAGGGTGCGCTCGGCGCGGGGAGCAAGGCGGTGTGCGGTGCGCCGAGATCGCCGCTGAACACGATGTGCCATTTGCGATCCGGCGCGCTAGCGGCGAGTTGGTCGCGCAGCTGGATTTCGACATAGGCGGAACCCAGGATATGGCCGGCGGGATGGAGCTTGAGCCGCCAGCCGGGGGCCAGTTCGTGCCAGGTTTTGTAGGGCAAGGCGACGGTCTGGCGCTTGATCTGCGCCAGCACCCGGGCGATGAGTTGTTTGTCGCTGGTGGCGCCTACGGCCAGGACGTCTTCGAGCATCAGCGGGAGCAGCGCGGCGGAGGCTTCGCTGCACAGGATGGGGCCCTGGTAGCCGGCTGACAGCAGGTAAGGAATGCGGCCGATGTGGTCGATGTGTACGTGGGTGACAACCAGCGCCTGAATGCCGGCTATCGGAAAGTTGATTGCCGGCGAGTGCGCCGAACCGCCATCGGCGGCTGTTTCGGCGCCCTGGAACAGACCGCAGTCAACCAGCAAGGCCCGCCCGTCGGCCAGCCTGAGCTCATGGCAGGAGCCCGTCACGCCATCGACGGCACCGTGGTGTTGGATGGAATAATCGCGCATCCGGGAATGCTAAATGGATTCCGCAATATTGCCAATGGCATTTTCAAGGCAGGTTGATTCTTGCCATACGGGGTGATTTATCGAATCAGCATCGGTGTTCATCAAGTGCATGACCATCCGTCCGGCACTGTAGCGCGCATCGACTCTAGGCCAGTGTATGATTTGGGCGTTTATGGAAAGGAGGATGGCATGCGAACGGTAGGTCAACGCAAGGAGCGCCCGGTTGGTCTTCTTATGTCTGGCACCCTCCTGGCCGAAGGCGCTCGATTCAATGATGAGATACATCGCTTGCCCACAGGAGATACAACATTCATCCCCAAAGGCGTGTATCGATTCAAGACGCACGAAGACGCCAACCAGCATCAACTTGATTGCCTGGCCAAAGGGATGGCAAAAGTTGCATTGGAACGAGTGAATGGACGAAACGGATGAGTATTGCCGACCGGCGTCCCTGGATGACCTGAAGGCGCTGATTGACTCAATGAATCGACAGCATGTCGATTACCTGCTGATTGGCGGGTACGCCTTGTTCGTACATGGTTACCACCGAGCCACAACGGACATTGACGTACTGGTTCCCGCCACCGTGGAGTCAGGGGCCAAGGTTAAGGCCGCGTTGATGGTGTTGCCTGACCAAGCAGCAAAGGATCTGGAGCCGGAGTGGTTTGCAGAGGGCGAGAATATTCGGGTCGCCGATGCCTTCCTGGTTGATGTCATGCTGAATGCCTGTGGCGAAACATACGACACACTCAAACAGTACGCCGTAACCGTAGACCTGGAGGGTATCCCTGTCCGAACCGTCAGTCTTCAAGGGCTTTTACGGACAAAGCAAACCATGCGAGACAAGGATGTGGCCGATAGGCACATTCTGGAGCGAGCACTGGAACTATTCAAAGAACAATCCGAGGGCCCGTGATGAATTACCCAATAAATTCGCTTTTTATTGGGTAAGCATGGTCTACATTCAATCGCCACCAAACAGATCACGGGTGTAGACCTTGGTTTCCACGTCGGCGAGCTCGTCGGTTTTGCGGTTGGCAATGATGATCTCGGCTTCCTGCTTGAAGGCGTCCAGGTCCTTGATCACCCGCGAGCGGAAGAATTCGGTTTCGTTGAGGTTGGGTTCGTAGATGATGACCTCGATGCCCTTCCCCTTGAGCCGCTTCATGATGCCCTGGATGCTGGAGGCGCGGAAGTTGTCCGAGCCGGCTTTCATGACCAGGCGATAGACGCCGACGACCTTCGGGTTCTTCTTGATGATGTCGAAGGCGATGAAGTCCTTGCGCGTGGTGTTCGCCTCAACGATGGCGTGGATCAGGTTCTGCGGCACTTGCCGATAGTTGGCGAGCAGCTGCTTGGTGTCCTTGGGCAGGCAGTAGCCGCCGTAGCCGAAGCTGGGGTTGTTGTAGTGGTTGCCGATGCGCGGGTCGAGGCAGACGCCTTCGATGATCTGCCGGGTATCGAGGCCATTGGTGGCGGCGTAGGTGTCGAGCTCGTTGAAGTAGGCCACGCGCATGGCCAGGTAGGTGTTGGAGAAGAGCTTGACGGCTTCAGCTTCGGTGCTGTCGGTGTAGAGCACCGGGATGTTCTGCTTGATGGCGCCTTGCTGCAGCAGCCCGGCAAAGCTGCGTGCGCGTTCGCTCTTTTCACCGACAATGATGCGCGAGGGGTGGAGGTTGTCGTACAGCGCCCTGCCCTCGCGCAGGAATTCAGGCGAAAAGATCAGGTTGACCGGCTTGCCGGTGGCAATGGTGAAGGCTTCACGCACCTTGGCGGTATAGCCGACCGGCACGGTGGATTTGATGACCATCAGCGCCGCCGGGTTGATGGCCAGCACGTCACGAATTACCGCTTCGACCGAGCCGGTGTTGAAGTAATTGGTTTCGGGGTCGTAGTCGGTGGGCGTGGCAATGATGACGAAGTCCGCCCCTTCGTAAGCCGCCTGTTTGTCCAGCGTGGCTTTGAGGTTCAGGGGCTTGTTGGCGAGGTAGTCCTCGATTTCGGTATCGACGATGGGTGATTGCTTGCGGTTGAGCATCTCCACCTTCTCGGGAAGGATGTCGAGGGCAACCACTTCGTTGTGCTGCGCCAAAAGGATGGCGTTGGAGAGACCGACGTAGCCGGTCCCGGCGATGGTGATTTTCATGGGCGATTTTTGAGATTAAAGAAGGAGATCGAGCACAGCGCTTATTTTCGGCAATCCGTAGAGAGTACAGCAGACACTTTTTCAGCAGCCCCAATCAGGTCAGCAACGATTCGCGCATCGACATTGATATCACCTTCGTATTCGGAGAGGTTTCTCATGTCATGGCACTTGGCAAGAATTCGCCAGACTTCAGGTCCCATATTTAGCGTATGAGGCAATACCTGAAACACGATGTATCTGGTTTTTGCTCGGTAGCCTTGTTGTCTGAGCGCTGCAAGACAGAGCGCATGTGCCGCGTTATAGGCGAGATCGAAACGGCTTTCGAGTGAAAGCGTCGTATTTTGCGCATCCTTCAAACGGGTTTGGCCGGATTTGATCAGCCCACGGAATTCCTGCTCATCCCATGGCTCTGCCGTCAAATGCATGGTTTGACTAGCCAGATTTTCAAGGGGTGATGGCATGCTCCCCCCCGATCAGCCAGATTTTTGGCTGGGCCAGTACGCGTGAGACAAAGGCGTTGTCGCTGGCGATGCGTTGTTGTATTTGGTGCCGGCTGTAAAGCGTTGGATTGATCTGGCGGCCAAGGTGACTTTCCACGCTGGCCAGCTTTTCGTAGATCTCGGCATAGGTAAGTGTTTGGCTGACGATCATGAGATCGATATCACTGGCGGCGTTGTCTTGCTTTTTGGCAACGGAACCGTAGATGAAAGCGGCCTGGATTTCTTCTGCAAACGGCTGAAGTGCTTCACGCAGCGGCCCGGCAAGACCGAAGGTTTTTTGCACGATGCCGCAAAGCTCTTGATAGATGGGCGAGGCTGGGTTGGCTTGATAGTGCTTCTGGTTGCCCCGCCGCTCTGTTCTGAGCAGACCACTGATTTCGAGCCGTTTGAGTTCACGCTGGACAGCACCAGAACCACCGCCCGTCAACGTAATCAGTTCGTTGGCAAAATAGGATCGCTCGGGTTGCCCAAAGAGATAGCCGAGTACCCGTTGCTGCGTTGTTGAAAACAGCGCATCGCCCAAACCTCTTGGCTTATCCATGTTACACCCCATCGTCGTGCCCATATTGGGGTTAATCATACCCGTTTTGGGCACAAACCTATGCCTTTGCGAACGCGACCAGCGACTTGACGACTGCTGCCACATACCGGCCCGGATCATACCTGTTGTCTTGGGGCCGGCAAATTCTTCAAGCACCTGCTCAATCATGGCACTGGATCTTCCAGTGCGCCGCCGACCGGCGCACCGAAGTAGTAGCCTTGCCCACCCTTCACGGCATCGGCCAGGAGCAGTTCGACTTGTGCGGGATTTTCGACGCCCTGGGCGATGACCTCGACTTCGAGCGAGGATGCCAGGCTGACGATGGAGGCGATGAGCGCACGCGAGGATTCGTTGTGCGGCGCTTCGCTGACCAGGCCGGCGTCGAGCTTGACGTAATCAGGCGGCAGTTCGCGCAGGAGTTGCAGGGAGTTTGGGGCAAGGCCGTAGTGATCAATGCCGAAACGGACTTTGCTGGCCCGCAGCATATCGGCAAAAGCCCGAGCCTGCGGGAGCATGAGCGAGCAGCCGTATTCGGTGATTTCGAAAGCCAGCGTGACACCGTTTTGCCGGAAGCGCGCCAGCTTGCCGCCGAGCCAGGTGGTGAAATCGTGACTGCCCAGGCTCTGGGTGGAGAGGTTGAGCGCCAGATTGATCGGACGGCTGTCGCTGCGGTTCTCCAGGCGCTGGAAGACGAGCGCGAGCAAGGCGCGGTCGATTTCTTCCATGAGCCGATGGCGCATGGCCATGGGCATGAAGATCGACGCAGGGACGAGCTTGCCTTCGCGATCGACCAGGCGAGCCATGACTTCCTGTTGCATCGGCTTGCCGCTGGCCAGGTCGATGACCGGCTGCGCGAGCAGCGTCCAGCGACCTTCGGCGAGTGCTTCGCGGATGACCTCGCGCCATTCGAGCGAGCCGATGGCGGCGTCGGCGGATTGCAGGTCGACCAGGTATTGCAGGGCGTTACGTCCGGACTGGCGGGCGCTTTCGATGGCCAGGTCAAGCCGCGACATGACACGCGCCCGGCTTTCACCGTATTCGATGTGGATCATGCCGATGCTGAAGGAGACATCGGCACTGTCGGGCAACTCGGCGAACAGGTCCTGCAAGCGGTCGCGCAGTTTGCGACCGAGTTCGCTCAGGGCCATCAGGTCTTTGCCGAAAACGGCAAAAGCAAAGGCGCCACCACCGGTCCGGCACATGATCGAGGCGCTGTCCCCGAGTTCAGCGCGCGCAACGGCGGCAAGGTTGGCCAGCAGCGCATTGCCTTCGCGGTAACTGGCTTCGGTGTTGAAGTGCTTGAGGTTGTCGATTTCGATGCCGACCAGGGCGATTTCGGCGTGCGCAAGCTCGCCCTGCAGGCACTGCTCCAGGCGCAATTCGAAGCTGCGTCGGTTGTCGAGGCCGGTGAGTTCGTCCTGATAGGCTTCGCGCCGGAATTGTTCGGCCTTGCGCGATTCGGCGTCGAGAAATTCGGAGATCTTGCGCGACATGTTGTTCATGGCGCCGACCACCCGCGCCAGCTCAAGTGCTTTGGGCTGGCTTTCAATCTGCTTGAAATGCTTTTGCTGGATAGCCTGCGCGGTACGTTCGATGTCCGACAACGGGCGCAGTATCCAGCGCAGGGTTTGCCGGGTAAGCAGGAGGGCCAGCAGGTAGGCAAAGAGCATCCAGGCGCCAACTTCCAGCGCTGATTGCCACAGGTACTGGTAAGCGTGGGTGGGCTGGCTTTCGACTGCCACTTTGCCCAATTGCCGCCAGCCACTGATCAGGAAGGCTTCGCCTGGCGGCGCCTGGAGCGGGACCAGATTGGAAAACCACAGGGGAACGCCGGCAATCTTGGCCGGCAGGCGCCGTTCGAAAACCACCTTGCCATCGAGCCCAAGCACGGCAATCCGCTGGAAATAGCCGCGGTCGAACAGAGTTGCGACCAGGGTTTCGGCGAGGACCTTGTCGCCGCTGCCAACGGCCCCAGCAAGACGGTGTGAAAGCGAGGTGGCGGCTTCCTGGGCATGCGAACCCAGTTGTTCTTCAAGGTAGTTGCGAGTGCCGGAAACACCCAGTGCACCGAGTCCGAGGATGACGATCAGGAAAATCAGGGAGATTCCCTGGAGGAGTTGTCGGTGCAGGCTCATCGGGTGTTCGTGGCGTACCGTTCAGCGACCCCGGCGCCCGGGGCAGCGAGAAGGCGGAAGGAAAGAAAAAGGCCATGCGGAGATGGCCTTTGTTTGCTGCTTGGCGAAACGTCGTTCAGGAACGGCTGACGCTGCCACCACCGCCGGAACCGGAAGCCGGCGGGCTGGCCGGCGGGGTGGAGGCAACCGGGGTGCTGTTCGAAGCCGGCGGCGTCGTGGAGCCCGTATCACCAGCGCCCGGGGTGCTGGCAGAAGTCGCGGCCGAGGCAATGGATGAAGCCTGGCTCGGTGCTGCCTGGGTGGCGGCAGCAACAATGGAGGCAGATTGGCTAGGCGCCGCGCTCACGGCAGCGCGGGTAATGGCAGCAGCCTGACTCGGTGCGGCGGAAACGGCGGCACCGGTGATCGCGGAAGCCTGAGACGGCGCAGCGCTGACGGCTGCGCTGGTGATGGCAGCAGCCTGACTCGGCACGGCAGAAACGGCGGCGGAGGTAATCGCAGCAGCCTGGGTCGGAGCTGCCGAAACGGCAGCGCTGGCGATGGCGGCAGCTTGAGCCGGTGCAGCAGCGATGGCGGCGGAAACGATGGCGGCAGCCTTGCCGGGATTGGCAGCAATGGCGGCAACCAGCGCAGTTGCCAGTGCGTTGCTTTGAATGCCGGCGGCTTGGGCGGCAGCGGCCACGGCGGCGGGAGACTCTCCGGCAGCGATGCGCTGCTGCACTTCAGCCTCGACCTGCACCTGGTTCATGCTCGGCGCGAAGGCAGCCACGGCAGCAATGCCGCTGAAGGCAAGACCGACAGCAAATGCGATTTTTTTCATGGAAATCATGGGAGGGCTCCTGACTGGATTCACTTGCCCACAGACTACCGATGACTTACCCGAACGTCAAGTCAACATTGGCATTGAAACCGCAGGAAAGTCCTTTATTTTTATAGCTTTTCACCATGCGGAACAAGACATCCCCGACCTGTTTTCCAGGCTATTTTCAGGCATCTGCGATAGCGGCGCTGGCCTGTACAATTGCGTCCTCGATTGGCCCCTGGATTTTCGTACTGGACGCCCTTGTTGTTCAAAAAGCCGTTGTTCATCGTCCCTTTGCTGTTCGTTCTTGCCGCGCCGGTCGCGGCAAGCCTGGTGGCGTTTTCGGACAATCTGTTGCGCAGCATCGCGCAGCGTTATTCGAACGATGCGCCGAAACGTCTGATGGTCTGGCAACGACTGATCTACGACATGCGTAACAGCGATGCACCGGCCACCATCCGCCAGGACGCGACCAACGAGACGCTGGCACTGCGCAAGATCAACGCCTTCTTCAATCAGGTGCCTTATCAGACCGATATCCAGCACTGGGGCAAGGAGGATTACTGGGCAACGCCGGTCGAGATGCTGTCCTCCTTCGCCGGTGACTGCGAGGACTATTCGATTGCCAAGTATCTTTCACTGAAGGAACTGGGCGTTCCCATCGAGCGTCTGCGCATCACCTATGTGCGCGCCGTAGAGCGCAACGAGTCGCACATGGTGCTGGCCTATTACCCGACGCCGGATGGCGAGCCGTGGATCATGGACAACCTGATCAAGGAGTTCCGCCCGGCTTCGCAGCGCAAGGATCTGGAACCGGTGTTCAGCTTCAACGAAGATGACCTGTGGATTCCAAGCGGCCCCACCCAACGCGGCGGTGCGAGCGGCGTGCGCTTGTGGCGCGAACTGCTGGAGAAGCTGGAGCGTGAAAAGCGGATGTAGACCGGCGCCGGCTTCAGCGCGGCGGCAGGAGATCGTCGCGCCCGGCTTCGCTGGCCAGTTGTTTGAGTTGCCGTGCAGCCCGCCCGCGACTTTCGCGGTAGATGTGACGCAGGCTTTCCTGACGCTCTGGCCCGGCTTCGTCCCACCGCGCCAGCAGAATTCTGGCCAGCGTGAGCTGTACGCCACCTTCCCGGATGCCATAGCGGATGGCGCGATCCATGGCCTGCCACATTGCTTGCGGCTCGCGGTTGAGGCGATGCAGGGTCCACGCCGTGCTCGACCAGGTGTAGGGCGACATCGGTCGACGCGCCAGCGAGCGGCGATATTGCTCAAGCGCCGCTTCCTGCATGGTGTCTTCGAAAACTGTCCCGCGCCAGGCAATGGCGGCGCGCAGACTGTAGCCGTAGCCGAGCATTTCCAGCAATAGCGGGTCGCCGGGCACCCAGGACAGGCCACGCAACAGCCCGGCTTGTGCGGTAGCGAGTTCGCCCAGGCTGGGAACGCGAGCCGGCGTAGTTTGCCAGTCGATGATCTGGTGGCGTGCCTTCTTGCTGGCAATGTCGCCGAGACCGTAACGTACCGCAGTGGTCACGGACAAAGCACCGAACATGATGGCCACGCCGAGCAGCAGGAAGTAACCGCCGCGCCCTCGCCCGTTCATGCCGGCAATCCGTAGATGCGCGCCGGCAGCTCGCAGGTCATGCGCTCGGCAGAGGCGGCACCGACGATGCCGGCGGCCAGGCGGCAGCCTTCGCTGATGCTCGGCGGACGGTGCTTGAGGTTGTGTGCGTCGCTGGCGATGACGTGTGCCCAGCCGTTGCCAAGTAGCGTTCTGGCGGTTGTTTCGGGCGGTTCGCCGAAGTGCCCGGCGATTGCGGCGGCCGTCAGCTGCAGCCAGCAGCCGCGCTCCAGATAGGGCACAAGCCGGTTGGGATCGCCAATCACCGCCTTGTTGCGCTCCGGGTGAGCGATCAGAGGCCGGATCTTCATCTGCATCAGCTTGTCGACGAACTGCAGGCTACCCACAGGAATGGTTTGGTGCGGGAATTCGAGGAGCATGATGCGATAGCCATCGACTTCGCCGAGAAACGGGGCCTGGCCTTCGAGCAGGAGTTCCAGGGACTCCATGCTCAGACGGACTTCGCCGCCGAGCTTGACGGCGAGCGGAATACCGGCATCGGCCAGGGCTGCCCGGAAGGCTTCCACGCGCGGCTCCAGCTGGCTGCGGGTGTTTTCGTAGCGCCCGGGGTGGATGTGCGGGGTCAGGACGCTGGCGACAATGCCGTCGGCAACGGCATGGCGCGCCAGCGCCAGGGCTTCGTCCAGGGTTTGCGCACCGTCATCGACGCCCCAGAGGAGGTGGCAGTGCAGGTCGATCATGGATTGAATCAGGCGCCCTTGCCACCTTCTTCGCCGTAGCTCACGCCGTAGCCGCCCTGGTAACCGGCCTTGCCATAACCGTATTTACCGTAGCCGGAATAGGCGCCATAGTACTTTTCTGCCTTGGCGACGTCGAACTGGTTGAGCACCACGCCGATGATATGGCCGTCGGCGCGGCGAATCCGTTGCAGCCCCTTGCGGGCAATCTGGTACGGCGTCGATTCAGCCTTGCTGACGTAAATGACGCCATCGGCCATCGAAGCAATGACCAGGGCATCGGAGACGAGTTCGACCGGCGGCGAATCGATGACGATGACTTCGAAGTGCTTGGCCAGATGTGCCAGCGTGTCCTTGAAGCGTTGCGAAAGCAGCAGTTCGAGCGGATTGGGCGGTACGTTGCCGGCCGGCATCAGCATCAGGCTGGTGCCTTCCATGGGAATCAGGCATTCCTGCAGGGTGGCGGTGCCGGCGACGAAATTGGACAGTCCCTTGGCGCCGACGGGAATGTCCAGCCCCTTGGAAACCGCCGGACGACGCATGTCGGCATCGATGAGCAGGGTTTTCTTGGTATGCGCGTGGGCCACGGCCAGGTTGATCGAGAAGGTCGTCTTGCCCTCCCCTGGGACGCTGGAGGTGACCAGCAGCGTACGCTGGGGTAGGTCGATGCCGGTAAGCAACACACCGGTTCTGGCGGTGCGGATGGCTTCGGCGTAGATCGATTTAGGCTGCTCGATGAAGATGCGCGCCGTCTTTGTGCGCTCGACTTCGTCCTTCTTGAGCAAGGGCAGCGAAGTGAGGATGGGTTCGCGCAGGCGCAGTTCGACGTCTTCGGTGGTTTTCAGGGTGTTGTCCAGGCGGTCACGCAGCAGCGCGGCAAGCACCCCGAGGAAGATGCCGAGGACAAAGGCGATGGCAACGATCTGCTTCTTCTTGGGCTTGACCGGCACTTCGGAAACGACAGCGGCGTCGACGACGCGGGCAATCGGCGTCTGCAGGTCGCCGGCGACGTTGGTTTCCTTGGTGCGGGTGATGAACATGTCGTAGAGCTGACGGTTGGCCTCGACTTCACGTTCGTAAATGCCCAGCTCGCCTTCCTTGCGGTTGAGCTGTTGGACCGAGCCGCGGGCGTTGCGCAGCACGCCTTCCAGAGTGGCTTCGGTAGCACGCGCGGCTTCGTATTCGCGCATGACGCTGGCGACCACGGAGTCGACCTGGCGGCGCAGGTTGTCGCGGGCGGATTCGAGCTCGCTCCTGGCCTGGATGAAACGCGGGTGTTCGGTGCCGTAACGCTGGCTGACTTCGGACAACTGGCGTTCGGCCACGCCTTCGGCCCGCTTGGCTTCGGCAACGATGGGGTTGCGCAGCACTGCCGGCAGAGTGCTGAGGTCGCTGCCCTTGGGTGCTGACCGGATCTGCTGGTAGGCACCGTCAGCTTCGGCGCGCTTCATGCGGGCCTCGATCAGGCGGCGCTGGACTTCCTCGATCTGCTGCCCGGCACCACTCTGGGTGATGCTCTTGAGGTCGACGATGCCCTCGCGATCACGAAACTCCTGCAAGGCCTTTTCGGAGTCATTGAGTTTCTTGCGCAGATCGCTCAACTGATCCTGCAGCCAGCCACTGGCCTGACGGGTCAGGTTGAAGCGCGCTTCCAGGTCCTTGTCGATATAGACCTGAGCTACGGTATTGGCAACTTTGGCGGCCAGCGCGGGATCGGCGGATTCGAAACTGACCTTGGCAAGCTGGCTGAGCCGGATCGGCTCGACGCTCAGACGTGAAGTGAAACCACCGTATACCGCTTCAGCGAGCAGTTTGTCGTTCCACTCCTTGGGCTCGGCGGAAAAACCAACGCTCGCGAGCCAGGAGTCATCCTTGCGCCGCGGATCGAATTCTTCGCGCTCCCACAGCTTGAGCTTCTCAATGGCGCGCATCGAGACTTCACGCGACTTGATGATTTCCACCTGGGTCTGGAAGTGCTCGCGGTTCTGCGAAATGCCGGAGTAGACGTCCTCGATGGAGAGCACCTTGGATTTGTTGGCTTCGATCAGCACCGTTGCCGTCGACCGGTAAACCGGGGTCATGACCATGACGATGACCGCAGCCAGGAGAGCGACGACCAGACCGAAGCCGATGATCGCCTTCTTGCGCTTGAGTATGCTGCGCCAGTATTCGAGAAGCTCCAGTTTCTCCGCCTGATCTTGCGGGTCGTGCAGGAATACGGGTTTGTGCTTTTCGGCAACGGCGGCCGGCGTCGGGGCTGGAATTTGCGTTGTGGCGCTCACTTGCGTCATTACCTGTCAAAGAATTCGGAAACACTTCCCGGTCGGGAAGTCAGAAGAAGCTTTCGTCAACCGTGATGATGTCGCCCGGATAAACCATGGTATTCAGGTCAACACGCTGTGATCGCTGGCTGGGGTCGCTTTCGCGAATGATGTAGATCTTGCTCAGCGAAGCCCTCTCGCGAAAACCGCCGGCCAGCGAGGCCGCCTTGCGTATCGTCAGCCCAGGCTGAAATGGGTAACCACCTGGTTTTTCAACCATGCCGTTGATGTAGAACGGGCGGTATTCCTCGATACTGACCGATACCTTGGGATTGACCAGATAAGGGCCCCGCAAACCGTCTTCGACAGCACGCTCCAGTTCGCTGACCGTCAGACCGAAGGCTTTCACTTCACCCAGCGCCGGCAACGAAACCGTACCGGCGTCGGTGAGACGGACCTTTTCCTTGCTCAGGTCCGGCTCGCCAAGTACGCGGACAGTAAGTATGTCACCAGAGGACAAGCGGTAATTGGACAGGCCGCTGACCGCTACCGGCAAGGGGATGCTGGCTTCGCTGGTCAGCGAAGGCACCGACTCGGCATTGGTCTGGGCATATCCCAGATTCAGGGACAAAAACAGGACAATCAGACAACGCAACCACAGCACTGAAACACTCCCCCGCAGATTAATCAAAGCATGGCGTCCAGGGTCAGCATGAAGACATCACGCCTGAAATCCAGATTGACCTGGTTGGAATCGCGCTTGGTCCGGGTCCAGCTCAAACCGGCTCTGAAGTTGTAGCTGAGATCACGGTAAACGCTGACGCCGAAGTTCCTGGTGTTGTCCTTGCGGGCGACGCCGTCGTAGTCGGTCTTGACCACACCAGCAGTGACACTGCTCGACATGATCGAGGCCCATTGGTGCGTCCAGGCCAGGTTATAGCTGCGGTTTTCGATGAAGTTGCCAACGCCTGTGGAGTCGGCGAAGTCCTGTGCGGTGTCGATACGGAACACCGAATAGGTCAGCGGCGCCCAGGTCAGGCCGGCTTCCCAGGTGCCGCCCCGCGGATCACGCATGCGGCTGCTATCGAAATTCTTGTAGGCACGACCCAAACGGATATCGCCGGAGGTTTTTGCCGCCATGTCCCAAGTGGCGCCAAAGAGAAGCTTGGTATAGGCGTTGTCGTTGAGCGAGGTACGCAGGGTGTAATCGTTCCAGGTATGGCGCGCCTCGAAGATGAGCGAGGTCTTGGGCATGATGCGGTAGAAGAAGCGCCCGGCCAGTACGGCGATATCGACATCGGAACCGCGGGTAGTGGTCCGGTTGTTGGTGTAGCGCTTCTGCATCAGCGACGATTCAAGCTCGATCCGGCCAAGCGCCCCGGGAGCGCCGTACATGGCGATCACGCGCGCCAGCGGGGCACGCCACTTGTCCGGCTCGGTGGAGGCCGCACCACGGTCGGTCGAGCCGCGGGCGTCGGTGCGCATCTGATAGCCAACGCCCCAGCCCATGCGGGCACGGGTGGTGAAGTAGTTGTCACCGGCCAGCCAGATGTCGTGATGATTGAAGTTATCGTCGGCCGAACTGGTGTAGCGGCCGTAGTTGCCGCTGTAGCTGAGCGTGTAGCGATCGCCGCGGGTTTTGAGTTCGGCAAGCACATCGGGGCGAAGGACAACAATTTTTGAAGCCTTTTCGTTTCGGGAATCGCCACCGACGTTGTCGTTGTGCCCAACCGACAATGAAGCTGAAGGGTAGACGAAAATCCCATTCTGGAAGCGTACCGGCCGGCCTGGGGCGCTCCGGGTCAGGATGGCTCCCTGTTCGGGAACCGATGCACTGCCGATACCGGCACCGGTGAGTTCGTAACCGGCGCTGCTGGCGCGTTGGGCTGCGCCGGTGGAAACATCGCCACCAAAAAACGGGGCCCGCGTCACTGGTGGATTCAGCGCAGGTACCGCAACAGGCTCCTCGACTTTGCCGGGAGCGGGCGCATTGCCCGGTGCCACCTCCGTGGCATTGGCGGTGGAGCAGAGCCCCAGCGATAGGATCAGCGCGATCGCTGAATGCGATTCGAAAGCTTTCAATTTATACCTCCATTCGGCCCGGCGGCTCTGGAATTTATACTCACCCGCCATCATGATAGCCGGATTACATAATCCAGTCTACAGTTTGCTGCGATGCACAATTTTCAATAAATCAACAAATTAATGAAAAAAATTTCATAAACTCAGGATAGATGACTATGACTTTTGGAGTAACATAATTCGGAAAGTATGCGATAAGCATTTCACTTATCCAGGCTTGTTCGGCATCGATTAATATTCGGTCTTTCGAATACCGCACCGTATCACCATGAGAATTGCCAACTCCTCCCCTGCTCCCGCCGTCAACGAGGTCAAGTTGATGCTTGACCGACTCCCTTTTGACGGCGCACGCGTGCTTGAACTGGGTTGCGGGCGCGCCGAAAAAACGCGCTTGCTTGCGGAAACCGGGCGCCCCAACGAAATCATCGCACTTGAGGTTGATCAGATTCAGCACGCCAAGAACCTGCAGGCCAGCGACCTGCCGACGGTTCGCTTCGCTCAGGGCGGTGCCGAGGCGATTCCGGCCGACGACGCCAGTGTGGATATCGTGCTGATGTTCAAGTCACTCCACCATGTGCCGATCGCATTGATGGACCAGGCGTTGGGCGAAATCGCCCGGGTCTTGCGCCCCGGTGGGCTGGCCTGGATTTCGGAACCGGTTTATGGCGGCGACCTGAATGAGGTATTCCGTTTGTTCCACGACGAGAAAGCGGTGCGCGAAGCGGCTTTCGCTGCGGTTAGCCGCGCGGTGAGTACTGGTGGTTTGCGATTGCAGGAGCAACTGTTCTTCAACACCCGCAGCTTTTTCGAGAGCTTCGAGCAATTCGACAGCCGGATGATCCGCGTGACCCACTCCAACCACCAGCTTTCCCCCGAGCTCTATGCGGCGGTACGCGAGCGTTTCAATTCCTTCATGACACCCGAAGGCGCCACCTTCATCAATCCGCAGCGGGTGGATTTACTGGTAAAACCCTGAAGGAGACAGCAACAGGAGGAATCGATCCGGCTTCGCGCGGTCTACCATGTAATAAATCGCGACATTGGCGCGACCAAGGGTAAGACAACCAAGGAGCAGGCCCCATGCGCGACACCTTCCACCTGTTGCAAGTCACCGACTTCCCCGTCCTGCAGCGACGAAAACTGGAAACCTTGCAGGCCAATCTCGGCTATCGCTGCAATCAATCCTGCGTGCACTGCCATGTCGCGGCGAGTCCCAAGCGGACTGAGGAGATGTCCTGGGAAACGATGGCCAGCTTGCTCGACTTCGCCAGCCGGCAAGGTGTTTCGACGCTGGATCTGACAGGCGGTGCGCCCGAGATGAATCCGCATTTTCGTCGCCTGGTGGAAGCTGCGCGGGGGCTTGGCCTGCGCGTCATCGATCGCTGCAATCTGACGATCCTGAGCGAACCGGGTTACGAGTCGCTGGCGGATTTCCTGGCGGATCAGGAGGTGGAAATCGTTGCCTCCCTGCCCTGCTACCTTGAGGAAAATGTCAATGCGCAACGCGGCGATGGTGTTTTCGAGGCCAGCATCGCCGGACTGCGCAAGCTGAACAGCCTGAGCTATGGTCTGCCCGACAGCGGCCGGCTGCTCAACCTGGTGTACAACCCGCTCGGCCCCAGCCTGCCGCCGGACCAGGTCAAGCTCGAAGCGGCCTACAAGGAACAGCTGGCCAGCCGTTACGGCATCCTCTTCAATCACTTGTTCGCCCTGGCGAACATGCCGATCAAGCGTTTCGGCAGTCAGCTGCTGTCGGACAATACCTTCCATGACTACATGCGTCTGTTGAAAGGCGCGTACCAGCCAGCCAACCTCGATGGGGTGATGTGCCGCTCACTGCTCTCGGTCAGTTGGGAGGGTTACGTTTTCGACTGCGACTTCAACCAGATGCTTGGTCTGCCAATCGGTGGCGAAGCATCGCGCCCGGTGCATATTGCCGAGTTGCTTGATGCCGAGCTGGCGGGCCGGCCGATCCGGGTTGCCGACCATTGCTATGGCTGCACCGCCGGTCAGGGCAGCAGTTGCGGTGGTGCGCTGGCCTCGGCCGAAGCGCAGCAACGTTCTGATCTATCCAGAGAAGAACGATGAATTACAAGAAAATTGCGCTACTGGCCTTGCTGGTCGGGGTTGTCTGGGCCTATTTCGCCTTCGATCTCGGCCAGCATCTGAACCTGCAGGCGCTGAAAACGCAGCAGGCTGCAATCGCCGACTATCAGGCGCAGCATCCGCTCCAGGTCATCGGCCTGTATTTCATCGTCTATGTGCTGACGACGGCACTGTCGTTTCCGGGTGCTGCGCTGCTGACCCTTGCTGGCGGGGCAATTTTCGGGTTGTTGTGGGGGACGGTGATCGTTTCCTTCGCCTCCACACTCGGTGCGACGCTGGCTTTCCTGATGTCCCGCTTCCTGCTGCGCGACTGGGTCAGCCAGCGTTTTGGCCAGCGGTTGGAGGCCATCGACAACGGCATCAAACGCGAGGGGGCCTTCTATCTGTTCACCCTGCGCCTGTTGCCGGTTTTCCCGTTTTTCCTGGTCAACCTGCTGTTCGGGCTGACGGCGATGAAGGCGCGGACCTTCTTCTGGGTCAGTCAGATCGGGATGCTGGCCGGCACGCTGGTCTATGTGAATGCCGGCACCCAGCTGGCCAAACTGGATTCGCTCGCTGGCATCCTGTCGCCGGCCTTGTTGGGCTCATTCGTCCTGCTCGGCATCTTTCCGCTGGTCGCCAAGAAACTGGTCGAGTTCGTTCATGCCAACAAGGTCTTCGCCCGATGGAAGAAGCCGGCGCGCTTCGACCGCAATCTGGTGGTCATCGGCGGCGGCAGCGCCGGCTTGGTCACTTCCTACATCGCCGCAGCGGTCAAGGCCAAGGTCACGCTGGTCGAGAAACACAAGCTGGGTGGCGACTGCCTGAATACCGGCTGCGTACCGTCCAAGGCGCTGATCCGTTCGGCGAAGTTCATGTCGCACATCGGTCGCTCGCGGGAGTTCGGCATCGGCTCGGCCAAGGCGCATTTTGAATTTGCCGAGGTGATGGAGCGGGTGCAATCGGTCATCAAGACCATAGCCCCGCATGATTCCGTCGAGCGCTATACCGGGCTGGGGGTCGAAGTGGTCCAGGGCTCGGCCAAAATCGTCTCGCCCTGGGAGGTGGACATCACCCGCGAGGACGGCAGCAGACTAAGACTGACGACGCGCAGCATCGTCATTGCCACCGGCGCACGACCCTTCGTGCCGCCCATTCCGGGCATCGAGGAGGTGGGTTACCTGACTTCCGACAACGTCTGGGAATTGCGCGAACTGCCCCGGCGCCTGGTGGTTCTGGGTGGTGGGCCGATTGGCTGCGAACTGACCCAGGCCTTCGCCCGGCTTGGCGCCCGGGTGACGCAGGTGGAAATGGGCGAGCGGATCATGGTGCGCGAAGATCCGGAGGTTTCCGAGCTGGTAACGGCGCGATTCCGCGCCGAAGGCATCGACGTCCTGGTCAATCACCGGGCAAAACAGTTCCTGGTCGAAGGGGGCGAGAAATTCCTCATTGCCGAGCATGCCGGGCAGGATGTGCTCATTCCATTCGATGCGGTTCTGGTTGCCGTTGGCCGTTCCGCCAATCTCAAGGGCTTCGGCCTCGAAGACCTGGGTATTCCAACCGGTCGCACGGTGGAAACCAACGAATTCCTGCAGACCAATTACCCGAACATCTACGCCGCCGGTGATGTCGCCGGGCCGTTCCAGTTCACGCACACGGCAGCGCACCAGGCCTGGTATGCGGCGGTCAATGCGCTGTTCGACCCGTTGAAGAAATTCAAGACCGATTACTCGGTGATTCCGTGGGCCACCTTCGTTGAACCGGAAGTCGCCCGGGTTGGCCTGAACGAGCAGGAAGCGAAAGAGAAAGGGATTCCCTACGAGGTCACGACCTACGGTATCGACGATCTCGACCGGGCGATTGCCGACAGCGAAGCCCATGGTTTCATCAAGGTGCTGACGGTGCCGGGCAAGGACCGGATTCTCGGCGTCACCATCGTCGGCGAGCACGCCGGCGACCTGATCGCCGAATATGTGCTGGCGATGAAGCACGGCATCGGGCTGAACAAGATTCTCGGCACCATCCACATTTATCCGACGCTGGCCGAGGCCAACAAGTACGTGGCCGGCAACTGGAAGAAGGCGCACGCGCCACAGCAATTGCTGGCGTGGGTCGAGCGTTTCCATGCCTGGCGCCGGGGGTGAGTTCATGGTGAAAGCTGCTTTTGCATTGCTGTCCGGCCTCGCGCTGTCCAGCGCCATTGCCGAAGAAAACTGGATCGGGCGTTTCCCGGCACAGGGTGAGATTCCGGCGCCCTGGCAGGTAGAGCAGATCGACAAGAAGATCCCGGCAACGCGCTATCAACTGCGGCACTGGGATGGCGTCAATGCGGTCGAGGCGAATGCCGATGCTTCCATGGCGCTGCTCGGTCGCCCGCTTACGGTGGACCTGGAGAGAACGCCGATTCTCTGCTGGCGCTGGCGGGTCGATCATGTCCTCAAGACTGCCGACATGCGCACCAAGGCCGGCGATGACTATGCGGCACGCGTTTACCTCACCTTCCGCATCCCACCCGATCAGCTCGGCTTCGGTACCCGCGCCAAATTGGCGCTGGCGCGTTCGATCTACGGCGACCAGGTGCCGGATGCGGCGATCAATTATGTCTGGGACAATGTGCACCCACCGGAGACGCTGATGAACAATGCCTATACGGATCGGGCGAGGATGATCGTGGTGCGCTCCGGCGAGCGCGAGGCCGGACGTTGGGTCATGGAGCAACGCGATGTGCAGGCTGATTTTCAACGGGCTTTCGGTAGCCTGAGTGGCCAGCTGAGCGGTTTGGCGATTGCCGTCGATACCGACAACACGCGGGAAAAAGCGCGGGCCGGCTTTGCCGAGTTCCGCTTTGTCCCGACAAAAAGTGATTGTGGCAATGGAATCCGGGCAGCAGCCGACCAGCGCTGAACATCAGCTCTCGATCATCGTGCCCGTGCTCAACGAGTGCGCGGGCATCGCTACCTCCTTGCAGCCCCTCCAGGCCTTGCGGGCTGACGGTGTCCAGGTAATCGTCGTCGATGGCGGGAGCACCGATGAAACCATGGACATCGCCGCACCGCTGGCCGATCTGGTACTGCAGTCCGGGACGGGGCGCGGTCGGCAAATGAATGCCGGCGCCAGCCAGGCCAGCGGTGCCGTCCTGCTGTTCCTGCATGCCGATACCCGCCTGCCCTTGCACGCCGACCGGGTCATCCTGGATGCGCTGAAAAACGGCGCCGACTGGGGCCGCTTCGATGTCTCGATTGATGGCTCCTTGAAGGGCCTGGGCATGGTGGCCACGATGATGAACTGGCGCTCCAGATTGACCGGCATTGCCACCGGCGACCAGGGAATATTCGTGCGCCGGGAGTTGTTCTGGCAGCTTGGCGGCTTTCCCGTCATCGCGCTGATGGAGGATATTGTTCTTTCATCGATGCTGCGCCGGCACGCCAGACCGGCGTGTCTGACACAGCGCGTGATCACCTCCGGCCGGCGCTGGGAAAAGCACGGGCTGTGGCGGACCATCTTCAAGATGTGGTTGCTCCGTCTGCGCTTCTATTTCGGCGCCGATCCGGAGCGTCTGGCCCGGGAGTATGGCTATGCCACAGCAAAATGAGTTTGGCGCGCATCGCGTCGGGATTGCCATTCTCGCCAAGGCGCCGATCCCGGGGTTGACCAAGACCCGCCTGATTCCCCGTCTTGGCGCCGAAGGGGCGGCCCGGCTGCAACGCTGGCTGTTGCAACGAACCCTGAGCACCGCACTTGATGCCGGCACCGGCCCGCTCAGCCTGTGGTGCACGCCGGATCAAAGGCATCCGGACTTTGCCGCCTGGCGGGCGGATGGCCTCGTCGAACTGAAAACCCAGCCCGAAGGCGACCTTGGCGAGCGGATGCTGACCGCCCTGCAAACCGGCACCACCCCACTGGGCACCCTGGTGATCGGCACCGACTGTGCGGTGCTGACGCCGGCCATGTTGCGCCAGGCGGCGCATTCCCTGACGACCCACGACGCGGTGGTCATTCCGGCTGAAGACGGTGGTTACGTGCTGATCGGGATGCGTAAGCCCGATGCCGGCATTTTCGCCAATGTGTCATGGAGTACGGCGACGGTCATGGCTGAGACACGCGAGCGGTTTGCCGCACTGGCCTGGTCAGTCGATGAACTGCCTGCGCTCTGGGACGTCGATCTCGACGCTGACTTCGATCGTTTGTGCGCCTTCTGCCCGGCGGCGGCCGATTATGTGTTGAACAGCGAGGTACAGGCATGAGCCGCCTGATCCTGGCCGGCGGGGGCCACGCGCATCTGCACGTACTCAAATCCCTGGCGCAGGGACGCTGGCCCGGCGTTGAGGTGATCCTGCTGGCGCCTTACGCCCGCCAGATCTACTCCGGCATGGTGCCGGGCTGGATGGCCGGGCATTACACCCTCGATCAGTGCGCGGCCTCGCTGCACCATCTGGCCAGCGCAGCCGGCGTCAGCCTGCGGCTGGAATCGCTGACCGCCATTGATGCGGCAACGCAGACCGTCGACACCAGTTCCGGCACAAGGCTCCACTACGATGCGCTATCCATCGATACCGGCGCGAGTGTGGACGTTTCAAGCCTGACCACCTCGGGCGCCCGTTGCCTGTCGATTCGCCCGCTGGAACGCTTTGTCGAGGACTGGACTTCGCTGCTCGATGCGGCCCACCGGCAAGGCAGCTGGCGACTGGCTGTCGTTGGCGGTGGCGCGGCCGGTGTCGAATTGGCATTGGCCGCCCAGTACCGACTGGCGCATGAGATTGGCCGTGCCAATGCCTGCGTCTCACTGGTCAGCGGGAATGAACTGCTGCCCGGTCACGGCATCCGCATTCGCGAGCAGGTCAGCGCATGCCTGCGCGAGCGCGGCATCACCGTCATCAGGGCCCGGGCCGCCGGCAGCCCGGACGGGCTGTTGCTCGATGACGGAACAACGCTGGCAGTTGATGCCTTTATCGCGTCCACCGGAGTTCAGCCGCCATCCTGGCTTGCGCTGTCGGGACTTGCCCTGACGCCGGATGGTTTTATCGCGGTTGGCGAGGGGCAGCAGAGCATTTCTCATGCGCAGGTGTTTGCCGGCGGCGATATCGCGAGCCGCATCGATCATCCGCATGCAAAGTCCGGCGTGTACGCGGTCAAGTCCGGCCCCGTGCTGGCAGAGAATCTCCAGCGTACCCTGCAGGGACAGCCCCCCTCCCCCTACACGCCTCAGCGTCGCAGCCTGTACCTCCTGGCGACCGGCCCCAAGGAGGCGGTCATGTCCTGGAACGGGCTCAGCGCACGTGCTGGCTGGGTATGGCGATGGAAGGACTGGATCGACCGCCGCTTCATGCGCCAGTACGCACCTGGGCAGAAATGAAAAGCCCCGCACAACGCGAGTTGTACGGGGCTTGGAATTCTGGGGCGACTGATGGGGCTCGAACCCACGACAACCGGAATCACAATCCGGGACTCTACCAACTGAGCTACAGCCGCCGCTGCAGGAAGGCGCGCATTGTAAGGGGTTCGAGCCAGCCTGTCTACAGGCTTTTGCACTTTGTCGCACAAGGCTCGCCCGCCCTCCTCGCAGTCTCGCCGTGATATGATTGCCAGCTTTATTTTTCGGCGCCTTAAGCACAAGGAATTTTCATGGAAGCAACTACCGCACAAGTCAACGAACTCGAACGTCGCATCGACCTCTCCATCGCCATCGCCGATGTCGAGAAGGAAATGGAACCGCGTCTGCGCCGCATGGGCCGCAACTTGAAGATGCCGGGTTTCCGTCCGGGCAAGGTGCCGTTTGCCATGATCAAGCAGCAGTATGGCGATCAAGCTCGCCACGAGGTGCTGTCCGAGCAACTCGACCGCGCTTTCGGTGAGGCGATCACCGCCCAGAAGCTGCACGTTGCCGGCTATCCGCGCCTGGAGCCGAAGACCAGCGAGAGCACGACGCACATGGAATTCACCGCCGTGTTCGAGGTCTATCCGGAATTCGTGCCGGCCGACCTGTCGTCCGCCGAGATCGAGCGCCCGACGCTGGAAGTTGGCGCCGCCGAAATCGAGAAGACCCTCGACATCCTGCGCAAGCAGCGCGTCCGCTACGACAACGCCGACCGCGGTGCAGCCAAGGAAGACCGCGTGGTGATCGATTTCACCGGCAAGAAGGACGGCGTTGCCTTCGCTGGCGGCTCGGCCACCGACTATCCCTTCGTGCTCGGCCAGGGCATGATGCTGCCCGACTTCGAAAACGCTGTCGAAGGCGCCAAGGCTGGCGAAACCAAGACTTTCGACCTGACCTTCCCCGAGGATTACCACGCCAAGGATCTGGCCGGCCAGACCGTTCAGTTCGAAATCACCGTCAAGCAGGTTCAGGCACCGCGCCTGCCGGAAGTTGACGCCGACTTCGCCAAACAAATGGGTGTTGCCGACGGCGATGTCGAGAAGATGCGTGCAGAGGTTGAAGCCAACCTGAAGCGCGAAGTGAAGCGCCGCATTGAGGGCAAGCTCAAGGAACAGGTGATGGAAGCCCTGCTCAAGGCCAACCCGATTTCGGTGCCGGTTTCGCTGATCGACATGGAAATCCAGCGCCTGATGCAATCCGCTCGCCAGGACATGGAACAACGCGGCATGAACCCGAAGGACATGCCCCTGCAGCCGGCTTGGTTCGCCGACCAGGCCAAGCGCCGTGTGACACTTGGCCTGATCTTTGCTGAAGTGGTCAAGACGGAGAACCTTCAGGCCAAGCCGGAGCAGGTTCGTGCCCTGGTTGAAGACCAGGCTGCCAGCTACGAGCAACCGGAAGAAGTGATCCGTTGGTATTACGCCCAGCCGCAGCGTTTGAGCGAAGTCGAGGGTGCTGTCATCGAGAGCAATGTGGTTGAATGGGTACTGAGCAAGGCCAAGGTCACCGACAAGGTCGCCGTGTTTGATGAACTGATGAGCCAGCCGCAGTAAGCAGGTTTTTCGTCGGAAATCCGACAAGCGTATTGAATGCAACAAAAAAGGGCCAACATGATTATCGACAACGCAAGCAACTGGGACCCGCAGGCTTTGGGTCTGGTCCCGATGGTGGTGGAACAGAGCGGACGCGGCGAACGCGCGTACGACATCTATTCGCGCCTGTTGAAGGAGCGGGTGATTTTCCTTGTTGGCCCGGTCAACGATGCCAGCGCCAACCTGGTCGTTGCCCAGCTCCTGTTCCTTGAGGCCGAGAACCCGGACAAGGAAATCTATTTCTACATCAACTCCCCCGGCGGTTCGGTGACTGCCGGGATGTCGATCTACGACACCATGCAGTTCATCAAGCCGGATGTGTCGACGCTTTGTATCGGCCAGGCGGCCTCGATGGGTGCCTTCCTTTTGTGCGCAGGCACCAAAGGGAAGCGTTTTGCGCTGCCCAACTCGCGCGTGATGATCCACCAGCCGCTCGGTGGGTTCCAGGGCCAGGCGTCGGATATTGCCATCCACGCTCGGGAAATCCTGTCGATCAAGGACAAGCTCAACCGCATCATGGCCGATCACACCGGCCAGCCGCTGGAGCGCCTGGAGAAGGACACGGACCGTGATAATTTCATGTCATCGACCGAGGCCATGGAATATGGTTTGATTGACAAGGTGCTGACCCGCCGCGAAGCGGCTTGATCGAGGAGAATCGGATGTCGAAGGACGGCCAGGAAAAACTGCTCTATTGCTCCTTCTGCGGCAAGAGCCAGCACGAGGTCAAGAAACTGATCGCCGGCCCGTCGGTGTTCATCTGCGACGAGTGCATCGCCCTGTGCAATGACATCGTCCGCGACGAACTTCCGGAAGAGTCGGCCAAGGCCGGTCGCTCCGACCTGCCGACGCCGCGCGAGATCAGCGCCATCCTCGACCAGTACGTGATCGGCCAGGAAGTCGCCAAGCGCATCCTGGCGGTCGCCGTCTACAACCACTACAAGCGCCTGCGCCACACGTCGAAGAATACCGGCGACGTCGAGCTGTCGAAGAGCAACATCCTGCTCATCGGCCCGACCGGCTCCGGCAAGACGCTGCTCGCCCAGACGCTGGCGCGCATGCTCAACGTCCCCTTCGTGATGGCCGACGCCACCACGCTGACCGAAGCCGGCTACGTCGGCGAGGACGTCGAGAACATCATCCAGAAGCTCTTGCAGAAGTGCGACTACGATGTCGAGAAGGCGCAGCAGGGCATCGTCTACATCGACGAAATCGACAAGATCTCGCGCAAGTCGGACAACCCGTCGATCACCCGCGACGTCTCGGGCGAAGGCGTGCAGCAGGCGCTGCTCAAGCTGATCGAAGGCACCACCGCTTCGATCCCGCCGCAGGGCGGGCGCAAGCACCCGAACCAGGACTTCGTCCAGGTCGACACCACCAACATCCTGTTCATCTGCGGCGGCGCCTTCGCCGGCCTGGAAAAGGTCATCCGCAACCGCTCCGAGCGCGGCGGCATCGGTTTCGGCGCTGAAGTGAAGAGCAAGGACGACGGCAAGGAAGTCGGCAAGATCCTGCTCGACGTCGAGCCGGAAGACCTGATCAAGTTCGGCCTGATCCCGGAACTGATCGGCCGCCTGCCGGTGGTCGCGACGCTTCAGGAACTCGAGGAAAACGCCCTCGTCCAGATTTTGACCGAACCGAAGAACGCGCTGGTCAAGCAATACCAGAAGCTGTTCGACATGGAAGAGGTCGATCTGGAAATCCGCCCGGCCGCTCTCTCGGCGATCGCCAAGAAGGCGCTCGAACGCAAGACCGGCGCCCGCGGCCTGCGCTCGATCATGGAACACGCCCTGCTCGACGTGATGTACGAACTCCCCGGCAT
>Ga0209794_1000966_pt1 | contig 28214 bp, 26 predicted proteins | sample EBPBio232013_DNA_FD_185869 | JGI IMG/M metagenome (GOLD analysis project Ga0209794, IMG submission 185869) | Wastewater treatment Type I Accumulibacter community from EBPR Bioreactor in Madison, WI, USA - Reactor 1_5/23/2013_ DNA (SPAdes)... | ecosystem: Engineered > Bioreactor > EBPR >... | reverse complement strand
GGCCATACCGTGAAGCGCGTGTCTGAATCCGACGTCGAAACGGGTATTTTCGGTGTGGAAGATGAGGAAGGCGATCTGGCTTCGCGTCCGCCGGTTGTCACCATCATGGGTCACGTCGACCACGGCAAGACCTCGCTGCTCGACGCCATCCGCAAGACGAGCGTTGTCTCGGGCGAAGCCGGTGGCATCACGCAGCACATCGGTGCGTATCAGGTGGAACAGCGCGGCCACAAGATCACCTTCATCGACACCCCCGGCCACGCGGCGTTCACCGCCATGCGTGCCCGTGGTGCGCAGGTGACCGACATCGCCATTCTGGTGGTGGCCGCTGACGACAGCGTCATGCCGCAGACCATTGAATCGATCAACCATGCCAAGGCGGCTGGTGTTCCGATCATCGTGGCGATCAACAAGATCGACAAGCCTGCCGCAGACCCGCAGAAGGTGCGCACGCAGCTTCTGCAGCACGAAGTCTTCGTGGAATCGATGGGCGGTGAAACGCTGGAAGTGGAAGTGTCGGCCAAGGCCGGTACGAACCTCGAAAAGCTGCTCGACGCCATCCTGCTGCAGGCCGAAGTTCTCGACCTGAAGGCCAATCCGGATCGCTCCGCCGAAGGTTCGGTGATCGAAGCCAAGCTTGACCGCGGTCGCGGTTCGGTGGCGACGGTTCTCGTCCAGAAGGGCACGCTGAAGCCCGGTCAGATCATCGTCGCCGGCGACGTTTGGGGCCGTGTTCGCGCGCTTGTCAACGACAAGGGCGAGCATGTGAAGGAAGCAACGCCGGCCATGCCGGTGGAAATCCTCGGCCTTTCGGGTACGCCGCAGGCTGGCGACAAGTTCGCCGTGGTTGAAAACGAGGCTCGCGCCCGCGAAATCTCGGAATACCGTCTGCGTCTGGCCCGCGACAAGGCCGCTGCGCGCCTGTCCGGTTCGCGCGGTTCGCTCGAACACATGATGACCCAGCTCCAGACGGTTGGCACCAAGGAATTCCCGCTCGTCATCAAGGGTGACGTTCAGGGTTCCGTGGAAGCGATCAATGCGGCGCTCGAAAAGCTTGGCACCAGCGAAGTCCGTGCCCGCATCGTGCATTCGGGTGTTGGCGCCATCACCGAGACCGACATCTCGCTGGCTGAAGCCTCGAACGCAGCCATCATCGGCTTCAATGTGCGTGCAAACGCACAGGCCCGCGTGGCAGCCGAGCGTGGCGGCACCGAAATCCGCTACTACAACATCATCTACGATCTGGTGGATGACGTGAAGGCAGCCATGTCCGGCCTGCTGTCGCCGGAACGTCGCGAGACCTTCCTCGGCAACGCCGAAATCCTGGAAGTGTTCAACATTACCAAGGTTGGCAAGGTGGCCGGTTGCCGTGTCATCGAAGGCAAGGTGGAACGTGGCAACGGTGTTCGCCTTATCCGCGACAACGTTGTTATCCACGAGGGCAAGCTCAAGACGCTCAAGCGCTTCAAGGACGAAGCGTCGGAAGTCTACATGGGTCAGGAATGCGGTATGGCCTTCGAAAATTACGAAGACATCCGCGCCGGCGACACCATCGAGTGCTTCCGCGTGGAACACATCACGCGCACGCTCTAAGGCGCGCCACACGACATTGCCAAGGCTGAGCGACGCTGGCTTCTGCCAGCGTCCTCTTTTGCCGAACGCATTTGTTTCCAGGTCCAATCCCTGAAGGACGAAACCATGACCAGACCCACATCTTCCGCACCTTCGCAGCGCATGCTGCGCGTCGGCGAACAGGTTCGCGCCGCGATCACGCAGGTTCTGCAGCGCGGTGACGTGCGCGATCCGATTCTGGAAAAGACCATCGTGTCCATTTCGGAAGTGCGCATGTCGCCGGACCTCAAGATCGCGACCGCCTATGTCACGCCGCTGGGCGTTTCCGACCACGACGTGATCATCAAGGCGCTGAACCACCACGCGAAGTTCATTCGCGGCCGCCTTGGCCCGTATCTGCACCAGATGAAATACATGCCGGAAGTGCGCTTCCGCGACGACACAAGCTTCGACAATTACAGCCGTATCGACGCGCTGTTGCGTTCGCCCGAAGTGGCGCGCGATCTCGACGCCCATGACGACAACGAAGACGAACGATAAGCCCTCATGTCCAAGCCCCGCAAGCCCAAGGGCCGTGCCGTTTCCGGCTGGCTGATTCTCGACAAGCCGCTGGACTTCGGTTCAACGGAAGCCGTTTCCAAGATCAAGTGGTTGTTCAACGCCCAAAAGGCAGGTCATGCCGGAACGCTTGATCCGCTGGCGTCGGGCATGTTGCCCATCGCGCTCGGTGATGCGACGAAGACCGTTCCCTACGTGATGGACGGGCGCAAGATCTATGAATTCACCGTCACCTGGGGTGAGCAGCGTTCGACGGACGATCTTGAGGGCGATGTGATTGCCTCTTCCGACATCCGCCCGACGAAAGACGCGATTGCCGCCTTGCTGCCGAAATATACCGGCACGATCAGCCAGATCCCGCCGCAGTTTTCGGCCATCAAGATCGATGGCGCGCGCGCCTATGATCTGGCCCGCGAGGGCGAAGCGGTTGAAATTCCGGCGCGTGAGGTGGAAATCTACCGGATCAACCTCGTGGGTTGCCCGGATGCCAACACGGCCCATTTCGAAGTGGAATGCGGCAAGGGCACCTATGTGCGCGCGCTCGCCCGTGATTTCGGCATCGAGCTTGGCTGCTATGGTCATATCTCGGATCTGCGCCGCACCTTTGTCGCGCCCTTTGCCGAAGAGAGCATGGTGCCGCTTGAGGCCCTGGTGGCTCTCGAAGAGATCGAGGATCGCGACGAGCGTCTGGCCGCGCTCGATGCCTATCTGATCGATACGGGTGAGGCCCTTTCGGCGCTGCCGCATGTGCCGGTCTCGGAAGATCAGGCGCACCGCCTGCGCATGGGCAATCCCATCATCCTGCGCGGTCGCGATGCGCCGGTTGGCCTTGGCGATGCCTATGCAACGGCCCGCGGCAAGCTGGTGGCCATCGGCGAAATCGATGGCGGCGAGTTCCGCCCGAAGCGCGTGTTCCACTAAGAAGAATGGGCGGGGTTACCCCGCCCGCATGGCCTCTTCCAAAGCCGCCGTGTCCTCATAGAAGTGATAGAGGGTCAAGCGACCGTCCCGGACCTCGGTGACCAGTGCCCAGTCGCTGGCAAAGGGCTTGCCGGTGCTTCTTACCGTATGCCGCAGCGTTCCGAAGAAGCAGGCGTTCTCAGACGTGCCGAATTTGGCGGTGACAATGAACTCACCCGGTTCCAGAACCGCCATGAACGTCTTGAAGAAATGCTCCATGCCTTGAGCGCCGATATGCGTTCCAAACAGCGGGTTGTGTGCGCAAGCTGTCGGACGCGTGCCGATAAACCGCGCCTCGGCTGAGACCATCTCCAGCGCTTCACCCATGTTGCCGTTGAAAATGGCGCCCAGAAAGCGCTCGGTTAAAGTCACGCAATCCATTTGTCTCTCCTGTTGATCCCTGAGATGTTGCCTACTATCCTCCGATCAAAATTGATCGGAAGACGGCAATTTCGGTCACTCAATGTGAGAAAATGAACGGATGAACTGGGACGATATCCAACCCTTCCTGGCACTGGTTCGCGAAGGCAGCCTATCGGGCGCGGCGCGGCAATTGCGGGTGGAGCACGCGACCGTGGCCCGCCGTATTGATCGTCTTGAGGCCGATCTGGGTGTGCGGTTGTTTGATCGGCTACCTCGGGGTTGGCGCCCCACCGAAGAAGCCAAAGGCTTGTTTGAGAGAGCGCAAACCGCTGAAGCGGCGATGTTCGACCTGCGGCGACAGGCGGTCCGTGACCTGTCCGGACCCGTGCGGATCTCGGCACCGCCGCTTCTTGCGGCCGAGTTGCTTACACCGCGACTTTCTCCCTTTCTCGCGGAAAATCCGGGTATCCGCATACACATCCAGGCCGAAGCGCAGCGTGCCGATCTGGGAACCGGCGAAACGGACCTGGCCCTTCGTGTCGGTACGGTCGAAGGGCAAACCCTGCGGGTGAGGCGTTTGCGCCATATTCGTTATCGTCCTTATGGACTCCCCGGAAAAGCCGGTGTCATCAGGGCCGAACCGGCAAAATCCGAACCGGAACGTTGGATGCGGGACTGGTCCCTTGAACGTCCCGTGGTGCTGAATACCTCCGACACGGCCATCATGCGCGCGGGGGTTATCGCGGGCATCGGGATAGCACTTCTACCGGAGTTTTATGCCAGCGACCTCACGGCCATCGGCGAGGCCTTTCTGGAGCGACCACTTTATCTGACCTTTCATGAAGACAAGGCGCGTTCCCCGCGTGTGCGCAAAGTGGCGGACGCCATCACCGAGTTGTTGCGCAATCGTGATCTGTAAGAGACCCGGCAACGATCAGGTTTGCCCTTCCTTTTTCACCACAAGTGCACTGTGCGCCCTGGTCAGCGCTCATGCCTCAAGCCATCTGTTTCGAGCGCCGATCCGCCAGCCAGTCGCTTGGTGCCTTGCCCATCACGCGCAGGAATTCCCTGTTGAAATTAGACTTGGTGTTAAATCCGCTATCCAGCATGGCCATGGTGACGCTGGCGCCGCTTTCCAGAAGCTGGCAGGCATGGTGAATGCGAAAGCCATTGATGTAACGGGAGACATTGTCACCTGACGAACGGTTGACCGCCGTTGAAAGGCGCTTTGCCGGCACGTGCAGCCGACGGGAAATCCGCGCCAGTGTCAGGCCGGGATCAAGATAGAGCTTTTCATTTTCCAGAATGCCCTGAAGCTGCGCCATCAGAGCCGTATCGGGTTCACCCGCCTCACCTGCTTCGACCAGAGGTTCCGGCGGTGACATATCCCGATCGCCGAGGCTTTGCGAAAGACTGAGCGTGCCAATCGCCAGCAGCCAGAGCGAGGAAAACAGGCTCAGAATTACGGGCTGGAGCCATTGATGTCCAAACGCCAGCACACCGGCGATCAATACGTCGCTCACGGCCGACGCGATCAGCGATGCCGCAATGGTCCGCCACACGATCATGGGCAGGTTGCCCGCTTCCAGCCGCGTCATCGGCAGGCTGTCGGCACCGGCCCTCAGGGCGTTCAACAGCAAGGCGCCATAGATCACAAAAACCGCGGGCACCACAAAATCGAGCGTCTGTGGAGCGACCAGAACACAGAACAAGACGAAGGCCGGGACCAGTAGGTGCCCAGCATCACGCCAAGGATCCGGCGAACGAATTGCGGTCGTGAGGAAGGCGACCCAGGCCAGTGGCGGTATAAGCGTTGCCGTGACGGGCTGTATGACCAGCAGGTTTGTGAAGCCGTAGTGCTGGCAGAGCGACACAATCAGACCCTGAACGCAGCAGGAGGCCAGAAGGGCAAGAAAGAGCCAAGGCAAGCGGCGCAGGAAGAGCGCCCGAACCAACAGGAAGCCGAGAACAAGGGAAACAACAAGCGGGATAGGCAAAGTGATCATAGGACACCGGCTGGAAAAGACGCCCCATGATGGTTCTCAATCACGATACGCGCGACCTCGATCCGGTTTCAGGACGCGAATTCATCGGGAAACGGCGTAACGACAACCCTGTCAACGTTCAATCCCTGAAGGACCAAACTCATGAAGCCTCTAGCTCTTTTGACAAGCGCCATTGTGATGGCAGCCACCGCCGTCCATGCCGAGCCGCATGCGGGCTATGACCGCTTCGACATCACCGTGCCCCAGCGTAGCGCGCCGGTTTCCGCCTCGGTCTGGTACCCCGTCGGACGCGAGACCTATCGCGGGCTTGTGGGCGACAATGCCGTTTTTCATGGCACTTCAGCCTATATCGGCGCGGCCATGGCTGCGGGAAAACACCCGCTTGTGGTCATGTCTCATGGTTCCGGCGGCAATATGGACAATATCGGCTGGCTGTCTTCGAAGCTTGCCCTGAAAGGTGCCATTGTGGTTGCGGTCAATCACCCCGGCTCCACGTCGGGCGATTCCTCTCCTCGCCGCTCCCTTCGGCTGCGCGAGCGCGCCGCTGATCTCAAGGCCCTGCTCGACCATGTTCTCGCCGATCCCGAACTGGCAAGCCGCATCGATCCTGCCCGCATCACGTCGTTGGGGTTTTCGCTCGGGGGCGCCACCGCGCTCAATCTGGCGGGTGCGGTGACGGATGGCGCACTCTACAAGCCTTACTGTGATCGCTTTCCCGACGCCGCCGATTGCGTCTTCTTCACAAAGGGCGGCATTGATTTCGCCCGGATGCCCGCTGCCTTTTCGGGCGATATGCGCGATCCGCGCATCCGTGCTGCCGTCGCCATTGATCCGGGCTTCACCTATGCCATGACGAAGCAAAGCCTCAAGGCGATCAACATGCCCGTCATGCTGATCAATCTGGGTGGCGACGATCTCTGGAAGGCGATTGATGTGAGCGCCAACGGGAGTGCCATCACGGATGCCTTGCCTCAGGTGGAGTATGCCCGCCTCGCCCCGGCCCACCACTTTACCTTCCTGGCCCTGTGCAAGCCGCAGGGAGCAGCCCTGCTCGCCGAAGAACGGGACGATCCGGTTTGTGATGATCCCGCGGGGACGGACCGGGCCCGTATTCACGAAGAGATTGCTGCCAGGATCGCCCTCTTTCTGGGCCTTTAGGCCCTTTCCCGTTTGGCTCTTCCCTTCTTTGGGCAAATGCACTATATGCCGCACCAGCAGCGGGTCCGCCCGCTTGCCTTCACGGCCGAAGCTGGACGACATCCCGGCTTATGGCGTCCCTTAAATCCGAACATGAAAGGATTGTCCGATGTCGATCACTGCTGAGCGCAAGGCCGCCCTGATCAAGGAATACGCAACCGCTGAAGGCGACACGGGTTCGCCGGAAGTGCAGGTTGCCGTTCTGACCGAGCGCATCAACAACCTCACTGAGCACTTCAAGGGCCACAAGAAGGATAACCATTCCCGTCGTGGCCTCCTGAAGATGGTTTCCAGCCGTCGTTCGCTTCTTGATTACCTCAAGAAGAAGGACGAGGGCCGTTACACCAAGCTCATCACGAGCCTCGGCATCCGCCGCTAAGCTCTTCCGGCAGACGCTGGCCTCCAGCGTCTGCCGCCTCGTTTCAGGGCATTGAAAATGCCCGCACCGTCCCGGCCCTGCCGGAACGGGTTCGCCGAAAAGCGACGCCATCCGGGCGGATACGACTTCGGTGCATGCAATGGCTTTCGCCCCATGGTGGAAGCAAGGGTGAACCGGATGGGCCGGTCACCCGGTTTAACCGACGACCTGTCATGGGGCAGGATTGCCGGATGTCTGGTTCCGCACCGCACGCGGATAAACGCCAGACCTCCTGCTGTCTTGCCCGTGATGCGTCTCAAAAGTGAAGCGTGCCCCCTGGCCTTTTCGCGCCGGAACGCTTTGCTGTTTTCAAGGACAAGACATGTTCGAACATCATATCGTAGAAATCGAATGGGCAGGCCGCCCGCTGAAGCTCGAAACGGGCAAGGTTGCCCGTCAGGCTGACGGCGCCGTGATCGCCACCTATGGCGAAACCGTCGTTCTGGCCACCGTCGTTTCGGCCAAGTCGCCGAAGCCGGGTCAGGATTTCTTCCCGCTGACCGTCAACTACCAGGAAAAGACCTATGCCGCCGGCAAGATCCCGGGTGGCTATTTCAAGCGCGAAGGCCGTCCGAGCGAAAACGAAACGCTGGTTTCGCGCCTGATCGACCGTCCGATCCGCCCGCTCTTCCCGGAAGGCTACAAGAACGACACGCAGGTCGTGGTCACCGTTCTGCAGCATGACCTCGAAAACAACCCGGACATCCTGTCGATGGTTGCCGCTTCTGCTGCCCTGACGATTTCCGGCGTACCGTTCATGGGCCCGGTTGGTGGTGCCCGCGTCGGCTACATCAACGGCGAATATGTGCTGAACCCGCATCTCGACGAGATGAACGAAAGCGTCCTCGACCTCGTGGTCGCCGGTACGCATGACGCCGTTCTGATGGTGGAATCCGAAGCCAAGGAACTGAACGAAGAAATCATGCTCGGCGCCGTGATGTTCGGCCACCGTGGTTTCCAGCCGGTTCTCGATGCGATCATCAAGCTCGCCGAAGTGGCTGCCAAGGAACCGCGCGACTTCCAGCCGGAAGACTTCTCCGCACTCGAAGCCGAAATGCTCTCGATTGCCGAAGCTGAACTGCGCGACGCCTACAAGATCACGCAGAAGGCCGACCGCTACAACGCCGTTGACGCCGTGAAGGCCAAGGTGAAGGCACACTTCAGCCCGGCTGAAGGCGAAGAAGCCAAGTACACCGCCGAAGAAATCGGCGCCGTGTTCAAGCACCTGCAGGCCAAGATCGTTCGCTGGAACATTCTCGACACCGGCAGCCGCATCGACGGCCGCGACCTGTCGACCGTTCGTCCGATCGTTGCCGAAGTCGGCACCCTGCCGCGCACCCATGGTTCGGCTCTCTTCACCCGTGGTGAGACGCAGGCCCTCGTGGTTGCAACGCTCGGCACCGGCGAAGACGAGCAGTATGTCGATTCCTTGACGGGCATGTACAAGGAAAACTTCATGCTGCATTACAACTTCCCGCCCTACTCGGTCGGTGAAACGGGCCGCATGGGCTCCCCGGGCCGTCGCGAAATTGGCCATGGAAAGCTCGCCTGGCGCGCTATCCACCCGATGCTGCCGGCTGCTGAACAGTTCCCCTATACGCTGCGCGTCGTCTCGGAAATCACCGAGTCCAACGGTTCGTCCTCCATGGCCACCGTTTGCGGCACCTCGCTCGCTCTCATGGATGCAGGCGTTCCGCTGGCCAAGCCGGTTGCCGGTATCGCTATGGGCCTGATCCTCGAAGGTGAACGTTTCGCCGTTCTCTCCGACATTCTCGGCGACGAAGATCACCTCGGCGACATGGACTTCAAGGTTGCTGGTACCGCTGACGGCATCACCTCGCTGCAGATGGACATCAAGATCGCCGGTATCACCGAAGAGATCATGAAGGTTGCTCTCGAGCAGGCTCAGGGCGGTCGCACGCACATCCTCGGCGAAATGGCCAAGGCCATCAGCGAAGGCCGTTCGCAGCTCGGCGAATTTGCACCGCGCATCGAAGTGATGAACATCCCGGTCGACAAGATCCGTGAAGTTATCGGTTCGGGCGGCAAGGTCATCCGCGAAATCGTCGAAAAGACCGGCGCCAAGATCAACATCGAAGACGACGGCACCGTGAAGATCGCCTCGTCCTCGGGCAAGGAAATCGAAGCGGCCCGCAAGTGGATTCACTCGATCGTTGCCGAGCCGGAAATCGGCGTGATCTATGAAGGTACGGTTGTGAAGACCGCCGATTTCGGCGCCTTCGTCAACTTCTTCGGCGCCCGCGACGGCCTCGTTCACATCTCGCAGCTGGCTTCCGAGCGCGTTGCCAAGACCACCGACGTCGTCAAGGAAGGCGACAAGGTGTTCGTCAAGCTCATGGGCTTCGACGAGCGTGGTAAGGTTCGCCTGTCCATGAAGGCCGTCGACCAGACGACCGGCAAGGAAGTGGTTGCCGAAAAGAAGAAGGACGAGGGCGAAGCTGCCGAGTAATCGGCCCGCTCTTTCCATGAATGAGGCGCGGGGTTACGATCCCGCGCCTTTGTCGTATCTGACCCCTGCAGGAAGAAACCGATGTCCCGCGATGCCCTGAAGACCCTGTTCCACCCCTATGATGTGGATGTCCTTCCCGTTCCGGCAGAGGGTGAACGTTATCTTTTCCTGGGTGCCGAAGCCGGTTTCCGCCTGCCGGAAGGCTTTGCGGCGTCGCTCACCTGCGTTCAGGGGTTCCGCCCCTTCTACCTTCCGCTGGAAAAGGCCGGTTTCAATCCGCTGCCGAGCGTTGAGGGCGAGGATTTTGACGGTGCGCTGGTGCTCGTCGGCAAGCACAAGGGCCAGAACGAGGCTTACGTGGCCGAGGCGCTGACGCGCGTCAAAGTCGGCGGCAGCATCGTGATCGCCGGTTCCAAGGAAGACGGCATCCAGCCGCTTCGCAAGGCGCTGGAGAAGCTTGGCCTGCTTCTGGACCACATGCCCAAGTATCATGGCGTTGCGCTCATCCTGCGCCGTCCTGAGGACATTTCCGACGCTCTCAAGGTGTTCACGTCGAAGGCCGTCACGGTTGAAGGCCGCTTCAGTGCGGCACCGGGCATGTTCTCGCATGACCGGATCGACGCGGGCTCTGAACTTCTTGCATCCCGCCTGCCGACCAATTTCGACGGCAACGCCGCCGACTTCGGGGCGGGCTGGGGCTACCTTTCCACCATGCTGGCGGAAAAGTCGCCGGCAACGGCGCGCATCGATCTGTTTGAAGCCGATCATGCCGCGCTGGAATTTGCCCGCGCCAATCTCGCCCGAAATTGCCCCAAGCTCACGGCCCGCTTCTTCTGGCAGGACCTCTCCGGCGAACCGCCGAAGGAAAAATATGATCTCGTGATCATGAACCCGCCCTTCCATGAGGCGCAGGCGGCCGAACCGGCCCTTGGCCAGGCCTTCATCCGCACGGCTGCGGCCGCCCTTCGTCAGGGTGGCGAGCTTTATATGGTGGCCAATCGCGGTCTGCCCTATGAAACGGCGCTCAAGGAAAACTTCCGTGAAAGCCGCGAAGTCTGCCGCAATGCCCGCTTCAAGGTGCTTTACGCCCGGCGTTAAGCCTTTCCTCACCCTTCTGTCCGGTTCTGAGACAGGGTTTTACCCTTTGTTCAATCTGTCGTGATTTTGCGACAGATAGGGTCAAAAGTTTACCTGTAATTTCCCGGGGTGCGCTCGACAAAGCGGCGCACCGTGCTTAACGTCCGGCGTCATCTATTAGCCGTGAGCGCCATGCCTATACCGGAACTGCAAAATGCCGAGGAGATGACGATTATCGCCGGGGTTGCCTCGGCGGTCGCCGAACACGCTTCGCAATACGGTATCGACATCGAACCGATCTGCGCGGAACTCGGTCTGGACCCGAGCCTGTTCAAGAGCATGACGGCCCGCGTCAGCCTGGCAAAGGTCTGCCGCCTGCTAGAGGCCTGTTCGAAACTTTCCGGCGACGAAGCCTTTGGCCTGCGCTGCGTCGATGTTTACGAGCGGGGCGCCAGCGGACCGTTCGGCTACGGGCTGATCGTCGCGCCTGACTTGCGCTCCCTGATCGAGTTTCTGGAAGAGCATATTCAGGGGGCAACCGGCTCCAGCTATTTCGCGCGGGAGACGAGCGACGACGCGACCATCTTGCGGCTGACGTTCTCGCCGCTCGTTCTCGAACGTGACCAGTATGTGGATATGGCAACGGCCATGGCCATGGGGCGTATGCGCGACATTCTCGGCGATCAGGCCCGCCAGATTGCCATTGAGATGGAGCGCCCTGCCCCGCGCGATCCCGGCGTTTTCCGGCACTATCTGTCGGACAAGCTGACGTTTTCGGGCCGTATGAACAGCCTGACCATTCCCCATGCGTTGCTGGATGTCGTCAATCCGCGCGGCGATGCGCGCCTGTTCGAGCTGATGCATCTGCAGTGCCGCAGCCTGCACCCTTCACCGCATGCCTCGGGCCGGGACGCTTTCCGCGACAACGTACAGGGCTATCTTCGCTTGAGAGTGGCCGAGCCGGAGCTTTCGCTTGGTGAAATGGCCCGCCATTTCCAGCTGTCAGAGCGCACGTTGCAGCGTCGCCTGTCGGAACACGGCACCAGCCTCAATGACCTGCGGGACGATATCCGTCGCGAGATGAGCCTGACCTTGCTGACGGAAACCGCGCTGCCGATTGCCGACATCTGTTATCGGCTCGGCTATTCCGCGCCCAGCGCCTTTTCACGCTCCGTCACACGCTGGTTCGGTGCCTCGCCGCGCGCTGTTCGCGACAGGCATGGCAACATCGCGGCGCGCCGATAAAAACGCCCGCCTTCCGGGTGGAAGACGGGCGCAAAATCCTCACATGAGAATAGGCTTTATTCGCCGTCGACGTTCTTGAGAACCTCAAGCGGCGGCACCGAGGTGATGTTGAAGCCGCCATCAACGAAGTGCACCTCGCCCGTCACACCGCGCGAAAGATCGCTCAAGAGGTAAAGCGCCGAGCCGCCAATGTCTTCAATGGTTGCCGTGCGACGCAGCGGGGCGTTGCGCTGGTTCCAGGAATACATGGCGCGGGCGTCGGCAATGCCGGCACCGGCCAGCGTGCGCACCGGACCGGCCGAGATGGCGTTGACACGAATATCTTGCGGGCCGTAGTCGGCTGCGAGATACCGCATGGACGATTCCAGAGCGGCCTTGGCAACACCCATGACGTTGTAGTTCGGGATGACGCGCTGCGAGCCGTTATAGGTCAGCGTGATGATCGAGCCGCCATCCGTCATCAGGGGTGCGGCGCGCTTGGCCACTTCCGTGAAGGAGAAGCAGGAGATCACCATGGTGCGCACGAAGTTCTCGCGCGTCGTATCGGCGTAAAGGCCCTTCAGCTCGTTCTTGTCGGAGAAGCCGATGGCATGGACGACAAAATCAAGCTTGCCCCAGCGCTTCTCGATTTCCGCGAACACGGCATCGACCGAAGCCAGATCTTCCACATCACAGGGCAGGAGGAAGTCGGAGCCAAGCTCCTCGGCCAGCGGCTTGACGCGCTTGCCAAGGGCATCCCCCTGATAGGTGAAGGCCAGTTCAGCCCCCTCAGCAGCGACCGCCTTGGCAATGCCCCAGGCGATCGAGTGATTGTTTGCGACGCCCATGATGAGGCCGCGTTTTCCCTGCATGAGACCAGTCATTGAACTTACCCGTTGAAACGCTGGAAGACGAGCGTGGCGTTGGTGCCGCCGAAGCCGAAGGAGTTGGACAGCGCGATGTCGATCTTGGCGTTTTCGATCAGGCTGCGCGCAATCGGCATGCCTTCGAATTCCGGATCCAGCGTCGAGATGTGGGCGCTTTCGCCGATGAAGTTGCCCTGCATGGACAGAAGGCTGTAGATGGCTTCCTGAACGCCAGCAGCACCGAGCGAATGGCCCGTGAGCGACTTGGTGGACTGGATGTAGGGCACCTTGTCGCCAAAGACTTCGCGCAGCGCGCCGATTTCCTTGGAGTCACCGACCGGGGTCGAGGTGCCGTGCGTGTTGACGTAATCGACATCGCCCTTGACCGTGGAAAGGGCCTGACGCATGCAGCGGATGGCGCCTTCGCCCGACGGAGCCACCATGTCGTAGCCGTCGGAGGTTGCGCCATAGCCGACCACTTCGGCATAGATCTTGGCGCCGCGGGCCTTGGCATGTTCCAGTTCTTCCAGAACCAGAACGCCGGCACCGCCAGCAATGACGAAGCCGTCGCGGTCCACGTCGTAGGCACGCGAGGCGGTCGATGCCGTGTCATTGTACTTGGAGGACATGGCACCCATGGCGTCGAACAGGTTCGACATGGTCCAGTCAAGATTTTCGTGGCCGCCTGCAAAGACCATGTCCTGCTTGCCCCACTGGATCAGCTCATAGGCATTGCCGATGCAGTGCGCCGAGGTGGAGCAGGCCGACGAGATGGAATAGTTCACGCCGTGAATCTTGAACCAGGTGGCAAGCGTTGCCGACGCGGTCGAAGACATGGCCTTCGGCACGGCAAACGGGCCGATGCGCTTCGGGCTGCCGTTCTTTCGGGTGATGTCAGCCGCTTCAATCAGCGTGCGGGTGGACGGACCACCCGAACCCATGATGATGCCGACACGTTCCTGAGCGGCGTAATCGCCTTCTTCCAGACCGGCATCGGCGATCGCCTGATCCATGGCGACGTGGTTCCACGCACCGCCTTCGGAGAGGAAGCGCATGGCACGGCGGTCAACCAGTTCGTTGACATCGATTTCGGGACGACCCCAAACCTGGCTACGGAAGCCATTTTCGGCGAAATCCGGCGAAAAGCTAATGCCAGACTTGGCTTCGCGCAGCGACTGCGTAACCGTGGCCGCGTCATTTCCGATAGAGGACACGATACCAAGACCCGTGACAACAACCCGTCTCATCTCATGGACCTTTCTTGATTGGATGCGAATTTGCGGGACGCGAGGGCTTTTCAGCCCTGGGCATCCTGCGCAAGGCCGACACGCAGATCGGTCGCCTTGTAGATTTCCTCGCCGTCGGCCTTGAGCCAGCCATCGGCAATGCCCAGAACCAGACGACCGCGCATGACGCGCTTGAAGTCGATCCCGAACTCGAGAAGCTTGCGATCCGGACGAACCATGCCCTTGAACTTCACTTCGCCGGTCGACAGCGCCATGCCGCGACCCGGCTCGCCCAGCCAGCCAAGGAAGAAGCCCGTCAGCTGCCACATGCCATCCAGACCGAGACAGCCCGGCATGATGGGATTGCCCTGGAAATGGCAGGGGAAATACCAGTCATCGGGACGCACATCATATTCAGCGCGGATATAGCCCTTGCCGAATGCGCCGCCGGTTTCCGAAATGTCGGTGATGCGATGAACCATCAGCATCGGGGGCAGCGGAAGCTGTGCATTGCCCGGGCCGAACAGTTCGCCGCGGCTGCAGGCAAGGATTTCCTCGTAATTATAGCTGGACTGTCTCTGTGCCATTAGAGTGATGTTTCCCGTCTTTTGTTCGCCCAACGCGTCTGGCGCGTCTTTTAAGCCTCTAGTGCATGTTCCTCATAAAATGAAGCGCCAGATTGGCGCATGCGGACTAGCAAAGCTTTGGCCTCCCTTACGCTGGCAATACAGGAAGTGACCGGCTCGGACCAGAGGAAAAGCGCTCACCCGCGCCGTTATTGCCACCTTTCCGGCGGTTTCGGCGGAATCTGTTGAAATCGCAGGCGTTAAAAGCTATATCCAATCGATTGACAGGCCAATTCTGGCAGGAGATCGGTTCGCCCAGATGCATGCTTTGACGGATATGGACATGGAAGAACGCTTGCGTCGTTCGGGCCTTCGCCCGACGCGTCAGCGCATTGCCTTGGCAGAATTGATCTTTGCCAAGGGCGACCGCCACCTGACCGTTGAAGAGCTGCATGAGGAAGCCGTGACAGCCGGTGTTCCGGTGTCGCTGGCCACCGTCTACAACACGCTGCACCAGTTCACCGATGCGGGCATGATCCGCGTTCTGGCGGTTGAGAGCAATCGCACCTATTTCGACACGAACACGTCCGATCACCACCACTTCTTCGTAGAAGGCTCGAACGAGGTGCTCGACCTGCCGCATGGCGACCTGACTATCGCCAATCTGCCGACACCGCCCGAAGGCATGGAAATTGCCCATGTGGACGTGATCGTGCGCCTGCGCCGCAAGGCCCACTGAATTATTTGTCCTTCTTGAGGCTTTCTTCCTGCGCGCGGCCCGGTCGCGGGCGGTATGAGGGAATGCGCCAGCCGTAGAACAGCGCCCCGCCCCGCAGGGCAAAAGCACTGGCAGCCCCCGCGAGGGCAGCGAGCCAAAGCGGCGCAGCAAGCGTGATGGCAAGCATAAAGACCGCAGCGCCCAGCATGGCCGCCGTGACATAAATCTCCGGACGCATCAGTACGGACGGCTCTTCCGACAACACATCGCGCAGGATGCCGCCAAATGTCGCGGTCATGGCTCCAGCCACGATGGCCACAACGGCGGAGCCGGACGCGGCATAGCCCTTGGCAGCGCCCATCACGCAATAGGCGGCAAGACCGATGGCATCGAGCCAGAGCAGCAGGCGGTAGCGCGATTCAAAGAGGTGAGCGGTGAAGAAGACCAGCCCGGCCACCCCAGCGCAAACCAGCAGATAGGCTGGATTTTCCACCCAGAAGACCGGGCGCTGGCCCAGAACCAGATCGCGGATCGTGCCGCCGCCAATCCCGGTCATGGCCGCGAAAAAGAGAAAGCCGATGGGGTCCAACTGCTGACGGGATGCGGCCAGCGCCCCCGTTGCGGCAAAGACGGCAACACCCGCATAATCAAGAATGGTCAGCATTGGCCTCTCTCTCCGCTTCGGCAAGGGTTTGGAAAAAGCGTTAACACTTGCGTGCGATCATGACCACCGAGCGCCTGCGCCTGTTTTGCGACGCAGGCCAGCCATGCCGGAGCATGACAGACGTGAACCCGATCCGAACCCTGCTGACCGCCCTCCTCCTTCTTTGCCCTGTCGCCAGCCCGGCGTTTGCGCAACAGGAAATCCTGCGCGACCCCGAGGTCTACGAGAAGGAGTTTTTCCAGAAGCGCTGCGGAATCACCCAGTTTGAGCCGGGCTTCATCATCCGTCAGGACATCAACAATGACGGGCTGACCGACATGGTGGCCAATCAGGGTGCCGTCAACTGTGATGGCGAGCGCGGACCGGACTGCAACGAGGACGGCTGCCCCTATAACTTCTACCTTCAGGTGAAAGAGGGCGGCTATTTCATGATCGCCACCGCGCAGATCTATGGCTACGACTTCGTGCAGCGCTTCGGCAACATGGTCCTTGCCATGAAGATGCATCCGCGCTTCTGCGAGCGTCCGGCAGGCTCCGACCCGTGCATCGTGACCTCGCGCATTCGCGGCGCGCAGTTCTTTACCATCTCGGCCAAGTAAACAGCGCTTGCGCTCCCCCTTTCCTCTTGTTCTTTTTGCGATGAGGGGCGGGCTTGCTTATTCCATCATCCGCGAAGATGCGGTAATGGGATGCGCATGACGATCAAGCCCCTTATTATTTTGCCCGATCCCCTGCTGCGCGAGGTTTCCAAGCCTGTCGAGCGTGTCGATGCCGAGATTCTGAAGCTTGCCGACGACATGCTGGAAACGATGTATGAAGCGCCGGGCATCGGCCTTGCCGCGATCCAGATCGGCGTTGCGCGCCGTCTTCTCGTTCTCGACGTTGCGCGTGAAGGTGAAGACAAGCAGCCGCTGGTGGTCATCAACCCGGAAATCATTGCCGCTTCCGAGACCCGCTCGGTCTATGAGGAAGGCTGCCTGTCCATTCCCGACTATTATGCGGAAGTGGAGCGTCCCGCTGACGTGACCGTGCGCTTCATCAATCGCGCCGGCAAGGAAGAAACGCTGGAGGCCACCGGCCTTCTTTCCACCTGCATGCAGCATGAGATTGATCATCTGAACGGCGTGCTGTTCATCGATCATATTTCCCGCCTGAAGCGCGATATGGTGATCCGCAAGTTCACCAAGGTCGCCAAGTCGAAGGCCTGATCGCGGCCTCTTTTTCAATCTGAGGTCACGCCATGTCGCTTCGTATCATTTTCATGGGAACACCGGACTTTTCCGTGCCGGTGATGGAAGCACTGGCCGATGCGGGGCATGAGATCGTTGCGGTCTACACCCAGCCGCCGCGCCCGGCCGGGCGGCGCGGTCTGGAGCTTGTCCCCTCACCCGTTCACAAGGCCGCCGAAGCGCGTGGCTTTACGGTTTTGAACCCGCTCAACTTCAAGGCCGAAGAGGATCGGTCGCGCTTTCGCGCCTTTGATGCCGATGTGGCGGTGGTCGTGGCCTACGGGCTTCTGCTTCCCGAAGCGATCCTCCAAGGCACGAAGCTTGGTTGCTATAATGGCCATGCCTCGCTTCTGCCGCGCTGGCGCGGGGCCGCCCCCATCCAGCGCGCCATCATGGCAGGCGATGCCAAGACCGGCATGATGGTCATGAAGATGGACAAGGGGCTGGATACCGGCGCGATAGCGCTGACACGCGAGGTGTCCATCACCGACGAGATGACGGCAGGTGAACTGCACGATGCGCTCTCACAGGTGGCGGCATCCTCGATGGTCGAGGCCATGGCCAAGCTGGAAGCGGGCGATCTGCCGCTCACGCCGCAGCCGGACGACGGTGTTGTCTATGCCGCCAAGATTTCCAAGGACGAGACGCGGATTGATTTTTCGCTGGCAGCCCGTGATGTCCATAACCGCATTCGCGGTCTTTCCCCCTTCCCCGGCGCGTGGTTCGAACTCATCGTCAACGGCAAGCCGGAGCGCGTGAAGGTGCTGGCCTCCCGGTTGGCTTCGGGTTCCGGTGCCATCGGCACGGTGCTTTCGGGTACGGGCCTTGTGATCGCCTGTGGCGAGGGCGCCGTTGAGTTGACACGACTGCAAAAAGCGGGCGGCAAGCCGCTCAAAGCCACGGACTTCCTGCGGGGTACGCCCATCGAAACCGGCACGGTGCTCTCATGAGTTTTCGTTACCGGATGACGGTCGAATATGACGGCACGCGCTATGTCGGCTGGCAGCGGCAGGAAAACGGTCACTCCGTGCAAGGGGCGCTGGAAGGCGCCATCCTCTCACTGACGGGCGAGGCGGTGACGATCCGCGGCGCGGGGCGCACCGATTCCGGCGTGCATGCGCTCGGTCAGGTGATCCACGCCGACCTTTCCCGCGAGTGGAAGGAATACAAGCTGCGCAACGCGCTGAACGCCCATCTGGCGCTGGCCGAAGAGCGGGTTTCGGTGTTGGACGTAACCGCTGTCGGGCCGGAGTTCGACGCCCGTTTTTCTGCCGTGCGCCGCCATTACCTCTACCGGATCATCAACCGACCTTCCCGGCTGGCCCTTGAGGCGGAACGCGCCTGGTGGGTGCCGAAGCATCTTGACCACGAGGCCATGCATGAAGCGGCGCAGCGCCTGATCGGCAAACATGATTTCTCGACGTTTCGCTCGGCCCATTGCCAGGCCAACAGCCCGGTGCGCACGCTCGACCGGCTGGATGTGACCCGTCAGGGCGACCTCATTGAAATTCGCGCGACGGCGCAAAGTTTCCTGCATAACCAGATCCGTTCCTTTGCCGGAACGCTGAAGCTCGCAGGCGACGGCAAGATGACGCCGGATGATGTGCAGGCGGCCCTTGAGGCCCGCGACCGCAAATATTGCGGGCCGGTTGCGCCCCCGGAAGGGCTTTACTTCCTGCAGGTGGATTACAAGCCCGCTCAGTAAACGCCGAGATATTGCTGCAACCAGTCGGTCACCAGAAGCGGCGGCACGAGCAGCAGCATGGTGAGTGTTCCCGTCATCAGCGCCTGCCCCTTGGTCAGGAACGCCAGGATGCGGAACAGCACGACGACCAGTGCCAGAACCATGACCAGCCAGATCAGCGAGACAATCGTTGCAAGCGCCGGGGCGGTGGCCAGCATGAGGACCAGCACCGTAAAGGCATAGGAAAAGGGCACGGACAGCCAGTTGGTAACAACAACGACCGCCGGGAAAAGCCTGATCGCGCCTAACCCCAGCAGCATGAGCCCCGCCAGCACAACGGGCGTCAGCCAGTTGGCCACTTCCACCATGGCAAGGCGTCCATAGAAGAGCGTACCAGGCTCAAAGCCGTCCGGCATACCTTCGACGAACAGCGCACGTCGCCAGGCCCATGAAATGAGAATGGGCGGCAGGCACCAGAAAACGGCCCAGAAAGAGCGCATCATGCCGCGATCGGTGAAATCGAAATGCCGCAAGCCTTGCGGGTCATGCCGCATCAGCAGCACGAGACCGCGCATGTAGTGGCGGACTTCCTCAAGCCCCGGCATGCCGGAACCAGCCTTCCAGGAAGGTTTCGTAAATATCCGTCAGCTTTTCGACATCGGCGACGGCGACGCGTTCATCCACCTTATGCATGGTCTGGCCGACCAGACCAAACTCGACCACCGGGCAGTAGTCCTTGATGAAGCGGGCGTCGGACGTGCCGCCCGTGGTGGAAAGCACCGCATCCTCTCCCGTCACGGCCTTGATGGCGGCCGAAAGCGAAGCAATCAACGGTTCGTTGCGCGTCAAAAACACCTGACCTACGCGCTCCGGCCAGTCGATTGTGTAGTTCACCGGCGTGCGACCGTGGCGAAGCGGACCGTCCTGTGCGGCAGCATCCAGACGACGCAGGATTTCCGCCTTCAGCGTCTCACCATTCCAGACATCGCTGAAGCGGATATTGAAAGCCGCCGTGGCGCGGGCCGGAATGACGTTGACCGCCTTGTTACCCGTATCGATGGAGGTCACTTCGAGATTGGATGGCGGGAAGTGATCCGTTCCATGGTCAAAGGGCGGGCTCATCAGGGCGTGGGTTAGTTGCAGCAGTCCCCGCAACGGATTGTCGGCCAGATGCGGATAGGCGACATGGCCCTGCACGCCTTCCACCGTGATGCGACCCGAAAGCGAACCGCGGCGACCGATCTTGATCATGTCGCCGAGCTTGTCCGGATTGGTCGGCTCGCCGACAAGGCAGGCATCCCAGCGCTCGCCGCGCGCGTCGGCCCACTTCAGAAGCTTTTCCGTGCCATTGATCGAGGGACCTTCCTCGTCGCCCGTAATCAGGAAGGAAATGGAACCGGCAGGTGCGCCATTCTTGGCGATGAAGCGGGCGACCGCCGCCACGAAGCAGGCAATGCCCCCCTTCATGTCCACCGCGCCGCGCCCGAAGAGTTCGTCGCCCTCGATCACAGCGGCAAAGGGCGGGTGCTTCCACGCGCTTTCCTCGCCGGGCGGCACGACATCCGTATGCCCGGCAAACATCAGATGCGGCCCCTCGGTTCCCAAGCGGGCATAGAGGTTTTCGACATCCGGCGTGCCTTCCTCGGTCGCCACCATGCGCTCAACCTTGAAACCAAGCGGCGCAAGCATCGCTTCCAGCGCGCTCAACGCGCCACCCTCGGCGGGCGTGACGGAGGGGCAGCGGATCAGGGTTTGAAGATTGGCAACGGGATCGGTCGCGGTCATGGCACTCACAGGAACGGGTGGTCCAAAATAGCGAAGACGGGGCAAGGCATCGGGCCATGCCCCGTATTTCAGTTCAATCAGTCACGCAGAAGTTCGTTGATACCCGTCTTCGAGCGGGTCTTTTCATCGACGCGCTTGACGATCACGGCGCAGTAGAGGCCCGGACCCGGCTCGCCGTTCGGGAAGGGCTTGCCCGGCAGCGTGCCCGCCACGACGACGGAATAGGGCGGCACTTCGCCATACATGATCTCGCCGGTGGCGCGGTCCACGATCTTGGTGGACTTGCCGATGAAAACGCCCATGCCCAGCACGGAACCTTCGCGGATAATGCAGCCTTCCACCACTTCGGAGCGCGCACCGATGAAGCAATTGTCTTCGATGATCGTCGGACCGGCCTGCATCGGTTCCAGAACGCCACCAATGCCGACGCCGCCGGACAGGTGCACGTTCTTGCCGATCTGGGCGCAGGAACCGACCGTGGCCCAGGTGTCAACCATGGTGCCTTCATCGACATGGGCGCCGAGGTTCACGAAGGAGGGCATGAGAACGACGTTCTTCGCCACATAGGCAGAGCGGCGCACCACAGCGTTCGGCACGGCGCGGAAGCCCGCAGCGCGGAACTGGTTATCACCCCAGCCTTCGAACTTGGAGGGAACCTTATCCCACCAGGTGGAGCCGCCGGGACCTCCTTCAACCACAGCCATGTCGTTCAGGCGGAAGGAGAGAAGTACGGCCTTCTTCAGCCACTGGTGAACGGTCCAGACGCCATCGGCGCCGCGCGAGGCGACGCGGGCGCGGCCGCTGTCGAGCAGTTCCAGCGCGTAGTCCACGGCATCGCGAATCTCGCCTTTGGTTTCCAGATTGACCGCATCGCGATTGTCAAAGGCGGCTTCGATGGTCTTTTCAAGGGCGGAGAAATCCGTGGTCATAACTGTTCCTCAATGTGCGGACGGGCAGCGAACAGAACGTTCCGGACAAATTACGCAAGGCCGGACGCAAAACCGCTTCGCTCTTGTGCCGGAATTGCTTATCTCAAGAAGCGACTGGTCTAAGGGAGAGCCGGGCGGGCGTCAATGCGCTTGTCCGGACAAGTGAATCAAGAGGAATGGCATGGCCAAGCAGGACAAGGCGGGTGAGGCATCGAAGGCGCGCAAATGGAACCCGCTGCGCAGCAGTTCGAGCGACAAGAAACGGGCGGAAAACTTCCCGAAAACACCACAAACCCTGTCGCCCACCTATCGACTGGCCTATGCCGACCCCGATTTCCTGCTCAGCCCGGAATTGCAGTCCGTGCGCCTGCAGCTGGAGCTGATGAAGGCGGATATGACGCTGGCCGAGCACAATATCCGCTCGACCGTGGTGATTTTCGGCGGCGCGCGTATTCCCGCCCCCGGCATGGAGGCCTGGGCCGCCAAGAATCCCGTCCAGAAGGCCAATCTCGAAGGGGCCTCCCACTATTATGAAGAGGCGCGCCGCTTCGCCCGGCTGTGTTCAGAATTTTCCCGCAAATCCGATTTTTCCGAATTCGTCGTGGTAACGGGCGGTGGTCCGGGCGTCATGGAAGCGGGCAATCAGGGGGCAGCGGATGTGGAGGCCCCCACCATCGGTCTCAACATCGTTCTGCCGCACGAACAGTCCCCGAACCGTTTCGTGACGCCGGAGCTTTCTTTCAACTTCCACTACTTCGCCATCCGCAAGATGCATTTCCTGAAGCGGGCCAAGGCCATCACCGTGTTTCCCGGTGGTTTCGGCACGCTGGACGAATTGTTCGAGACCCTGACAATGATCCAGACGGGGCGCATGGAGCGCGTGCCGCTCATCCTGTTCGGGGAGGCGTTCTGGCGCAAGATCATCAACTTCGATGCTCTGGCCGAATTCGGCTCGATTGCGCCGGAGGATGTCGATCTCATCCATTTTGCCGAAACGGCGGAAGACGGCTGGAAAATCGTCCGTCACTACTACGGCATCGCGTAGCCGGCGAAACGCGAAACCCGCCCCGGCAGGGACGTGCCGGAGCGGGCTCTCAAGAGGCGCTGCCCGGGGGCTGGCAGCGCTTGCCTTCCTTTGTCATCAGGGGAACGGACGATCCGGCAGGTCGTCGATGGAGATGACGCCGTCCTTGTTCGTATCCATGCGCACGAAGATTCCTTCGCCGAACTTCTGGGCCTCATCGCGGCTGACCTGACCGTTCTGGTCGGTATCGGCCTGACGGATCATAAAGGAGGCCTTCATCGGGCGTTCCTTGCCGTCACCATTCTGGCCAAACCAACGGTGACCATCGCCACCCTTGCCATGTTCGCCATCGCGGTGCTTGCCGCCCATGCCGTGCTCACCATTCTGGTGCTTGCCCATCATGGCGCCCGGCCCCTTACCGTCCGGTCCCGGCATACCGTCCTGCATGGCCTGTTCCGCGCCCTTGCCCATGCCCTGGCCCATACCCTGGCCGGGGTTATTCTTGCGGAATTCTTCCATCCGCGCCTTCATGTAGGTGCGGAATTCGCCCGGCGTTGCGGCGTTGTCCTTGTCGGTATCGATGGCATCGAACACCTTGGTGAAACCGGCATCGGCCTCGGCCTTCGTGATCTTGCCGTCCTTGTCCGTGTCGGCCAGCTTCAGCATGCGCACGAAGGCGGCGTCGGCACGCATGGCGGCCTTCGGGCCACCCATGTGGCCGCCCATCGGGCCATTCATGCCACCGGGGCCAAACCCTTCAGAGGCAGCATATGCGACACCGCCAATGAGCAGCAGGCTGCCGAAGGCGGCGATGGTGACTTTCTTGGCGTTCATGTCAAATCCTCATCGGTTGTTGATGAGGAGAGACTACGGCGCGCCAGCCGCAACCACCACTTAAAAGCCTGTAAGGTAGATGAAAGTTTCGTAAGGGTTGCGCGGCGGGCCGCTTACAGCCCCTTGACGAGGGTCGCCAGAAAACGCTCCAGATCCTCCGTCACATAATCGATGTGGCTGTCTTCGGCTCCGGCATATTCCCAGCTCTCGAGATAGGTCTCACCCAGATTGTTGGGAACGATCAGCACGGTTTTCATGCCGCGCTCCTTCGGTGCCTTGAGGTTGCGCGGCAGGTCCTCGAACATGGCGGCCCGCTGTGTGTCGACCCGGTTCAGCGCAGCGAACTTGTCATAGGTCTCGCCTGCAGGCTTTGGCACGAAATCGGCGGCAACGATGTCAAAGATATCGTCGAAATGGTCGAGGATACCGAGTGCGCGGGCTGTGGCCTCGGCATGCGGCACGCTGCCATTGGTGAAGATGAACTTGCGGCCCGGCAGGGCGCGAATGGCTTCGCCCAAGGCGGGATGCGGCAACAGCGCGGAATAGTCAATCGCGTGGGCGCGTTCCAGAAAGGCGTTCGGGTCCACCTTGTGGTGGATCATCAGGCCCTGAAGCGTCGTGCCATGCTCGAGATAATACTTCTTCTGCAGCTTCTTGGCCTCAACCGGGTCCAGCTGCAGCAGCTCCGAGACGAAAGCCGTCATGTTGCGATCAATCTGGGCAAAGAGATTGATGCGATGCGGATAAAGCGTGTTGTCGAGATCAAAGACCCATTCACGAATGTGGGCGAAATCGGCGGGGTTCGGTGTGGTGTGCGGTTCTGACATGGTTTCCTTATGCACTTCAGCGACCCCGAAGAAAAGCGGCAAGTCCGCATCCGCATTAACCATACTGATTAAGGGATGGCGGAATCAATTTCCACAAGAGCGCTCCCCCGCCAACAAAACAAACGTCAAAACAGTTACCTAGCTCATTCTCCGCAGGACACGGGCCGGGGCCTTCGTAAAGGTTGCGGTGATTTTGGTAAAATCTCCGTCCGATCCGAAACCAATCATTAACTATAACCTTCGTATTCTCCAGCTCACGATCACCGAACATGGGTGGTTCGCATGGGTGCCAAACGTGATTCGGCCTGTGCAAACCAAACAGACGGTGGATCCTTGTTGAACCGGAGTTTTCATGTCCTCGCAGCCCACGAAAAGCTATCGCGCCCTGATTGCGCTGATCGCCGTTCTCGGTGGGTGCGCGCACGCCCCGCCGAGGGATTGCAACGAAAAATCGGCCTATCCTGTGCCGCCAAGCGTCTGCAAGAACGTCGACAGTTCACTTGCCACCGGCTCGGTTGGACCGTCCGGCTCGCTCGACATGGCCCCCGGTTTATCGTCACCCAAGTCTTCCAAAAAGCTGACGCTGAGCCAGCTGACCATGGCGCTGGTCGAATCCAATCCGGACATCGGCATGGCCGGGTCACGCGAAAAGGAAATCTTCGCCAGCATTCGCACCGCGCAAGCCGCCGGAAAGCCGACGCTGGACGGATCGATCTCCGCAGGACCACAGCAGCTTGTTCTGCCCGCGCCGGTGGATACGACGCTGCGTCGCGATGCCTCGATCACGCTCAAGCAGACGCTTTATGATTTCGGTGCGACGAAGAACGACGTGAAGCGCGCTGAAAGCTCCTATGACAGCGCCACCAGCATGCGCATTGCCAAGACGGAAGAAGCGGCCCTCAATATGATGGAAGCCTTCCTCAAGGTGAAGCAGAACGACGAGATGATGGCAGTGACGCGCGACAACATCGCGGCGCACCAGAAAATTCTCGATCTCGTGCAGTTGAGCGCGGAAGGCGGCAACTCGACCGTTGCCGATATCAAGCGCATCACCACACGCCTTGAAAACGCCAAGACCAGCCTTGTCGACCTGAAGACGGCGCGCACCAATGCCGCCGACAAGTTCCGCTATGTTGCGGGCCTCGAGGTCGATAATGTCGATTCCAGCGGCTATGAAAAGCTGGACGGCAAGGTCAACACGCTCGACAATGCCACGCTGGAAACCAATCCGGCCATCATTTCGATCCAGCACGAAATCGAGGCATTGCGCTACCAGCTGGCGGCCACGAAGGCCCAGAAACTGCCGGTCTTCGGCCTGCAGGGAACGGTCAAGGGCGCGCAGAACATGAACGATTCCAGCCCGCACGACAATGAATTCTCGGCCTATGTGTTGGCCACGGTGAAGGTGCCGCTTTACGATGGCGGCCTGAACGACAGCCAGCAGGACCAGATCCGCAGCCGGATCGACAATGCCATGTACAAGCTGGAACGCCAGCGCCGCACCCTTCAGGAAGAAGCCCGCAGCGCGTCACGCGCAATGACGGCCGATTCCGACAAGTCTGACTCGCTGGCAACCCGTGTGGACGCAGCCCGCAAGGTTGCCGAACTCTACCTCGAACAGTTCAAGAGCGGCGGCCGCTCGATCTTTGAATTGCTCGATGGTCAGGCCGAATATTTCAAGGCGCGCAGCGACCTGATCGAACAGAAGTTCACTCGCCGCCGCGCCCAGATTTCCGCCCTGCAGCTGCGTGGCGAACTGGTCTCGAGCCTTCTGGCGATTAACGGAATGCGTCCTGTGCCGAAGCCGGTTTATTCCGACACTATGGCCACAGGAAGCATTGCTTCCAAGCCGAAAGCCGTTCCATCGGCTCCGGCCTTGCAGCCGCTGCCGCCTGCAGCGACCCCCAAGGCCAGTGCCAAGACCAATCAGCCGACGGTGACGACGACCTCTGCCCAGACGGCAAAGCCGACTTCCGTGGTTTCTCCGAGCCCGGTGCCCTCCACCGGCCCGATCATCACGCGCACGACGCCCTTCGCACCCACCCATGAAGCGATCGGCCTGCCCGGCGTGAAGCTGATCCAGTAATTTCCCCACAATTTTGAGATCATAAAAAAGGGCCGCCCCGGAATTTCCGGCGCGGCCCTTTCGTTTGTCCATGCGTTGTTCGGATCCGTCAGGCGGCCTGAACGTGGACCGTGATCATATGGCTCTGATCGTCCTGCATCTGGTAGATGTCATAGACCGTCATTCCGATTGTAATGTCGGAGCCCGTGTCGGTCGCACCCGTCAGAGTGATCGTATCTCCGGCATCGCGATTGATGGTGAGGAGACTGCCTTCCGGCGCCAGACGACCGAGCGCGGCGGCATCAATCGTCAGGTCGTCCGTCAGACTGTTGCTGAAATCGAGCGTCTCGATCTCATAAATGCCGGTCAGAACCGCACCGCCCGTATGAGCATCCTGGAAGATGAGGACATCTGATCCCGTGCCGCCGTGGACAGTATCGCCCGTTCCCCAGAACATGAGATCGTCACCAGAGTCACCAAACAGGCTGTCTGCACCGGCACCACCCATCATAGTGTCGTTCTGGTCGCCGCCGTAAAGCGTATCATCACCATCACCACCATTCATGGTGTCGTTGCCAGTTGCGCCGTAAAGCGTGTCGTTGCCATCGCCACCATTCAGGGTGTCGCTGCCGTCTTCGCCATAAAGCGTGTCGGCACCGGCGTCACCATTCAGCGTATCCGTACCGTTTCCACCATAAATCTGATCGTTTCCGGCATCACCGTTGACGGTATCATTGCCCTCACCGGCATAGATCAGATCACCACCTGTGGTGCCGTTGATCGTGTCGTCCCCATTGGTGCCGTTGAACGTTTCATTCACATCGGTCACGGTGACCGTCAGAGCGCTCGTATTGGTCAGCGTGCCATCCGATGCCTGAACCGTCACGTCATAGACATTGTTGGCACCGCTATCAGTCGGCACTTCGTAGTCCGGTGCCGCGACGAAGGTCAGAACGCCGGTCGAGGTGTTGATGTCGAAGAGCGCCGCGTCCGAGCCGCCGACGATTGACCAGGCAATCGATGCACCGGCATCCGGATCGGTTGCCGCCATGGTGGCGACCGACGTGGCGTTCTCGTTGATCGTATAGCTTGCGGCCGATGTAATGACCGGAGCCTCGTTCGCATTGGTCACTGTCACCGTGATGTTCTGCGACGCATCGAGCGAACCATCCGATACCGTGATCGTCAGGTCATAGACGTTGTCGGCACCGCTATCCGTCGGCGTTTCATAGTCCGGCGAGGACACAAAGGTCAGCGCGCCCGTCGAGGCGTTGATCGTGAACTTCGATGCGTCGGCACCGCCGGTGATCGACCATGCGAAGGTCGTGCCAGCGTCGACATCCGAGGCCGTCATGGTAGCGACCGCCGAACCGTTTTCCGCCATGCTGAAGCTCGTTCCCGACGTCAGGACCGGCGCTTCATTGACGTTCGTGACCGAAACGGCCAGCGCGCGCTGCGCGGTGAGTGCACCATCCGACACTTCAACCGTCACGTCATAGACGTTGTCGGCGCCGCTATCGGTCGGGGCTTCATAGTTCGGAGCCGCGATAAAGCTGAGGACACCCGTATTGGCGTCGATGGTGAACTTCGATGCATCCGCACCGCCCGCGATCGACCAGGTGGCCGTTGCGCCAGCATCCGGATCCGTCGAACCAAGCGTCGCGACCGTCGTCGAGTTTTCGTCCACCGAATAGGCCGGAGCCGCAACAATCGAGGGTGCTTCGTTGATGTTGGCGACCGTGACCGCCACGTTCTGCGACGCCGTCAGCGAACCATCCGACACCGTGATCGTCAGGTCATAGACGTTGTTGGCACCGCTATCGGTCGGGGTTTCATAGTCCGGCGAGGACACGAAGGTCAGCGCGCCCGTCGAGGCGTTGATCGTGAACTTCGAGGCGTCGGCACCGCCGGTGATCGACCAAGCGAAGGTCGTGCCAGCGTCGACATCCGAG
>Ga0209794_1000964_pt1 | contig 28288 bp, 25 predicted proteins | sample EBPBio232013_DNA_FD_185869 | JGI IMG/M metagenome (GOLD analysis project Ga0209794, IMG submission 185869) | Wastewater treatment Type I Accumulibacter community from EBPR Bioreactor in Madison, WI, USA - Reactor 1_5/23/2013_ DNA (SPAdes)... | ecosystem: Engineered > Bioreactor > EBPR >... | reverse complement strand
TATACTTTCCTTCATTTCCTTTGGATACTTATTATAGCTCATACTTATCACCTGTCCTTCTTTGGTTTTATCATACCAGTATGGGAGGTGGGTGACAACTATTCTAACTCAGAGGGTTCACAAAACATAATATATATTCATGTTGTATTGAAATATATGATTGATCGTTTTTACTAGAATTCTTCCATACAATTTCTCCTGCAAAGTTACTGCTTCCAAATATTTCACACGCAATTTTTTTCAAATTTTCAAATTCATTTTCATCTATACTAATAAAAATTATGCCATCTTCACTTAGCAAATCTTTTGCAAGTTTCAGTCTTGGATACATCATATTAAGCCAATCAGTGTGAAATCTACCATTACTCTCTGTATTCTGAACTAGGCGCTTACCTTCTTCATCGAATTGTCCACTATTAACAAGGTATTCATTAGTACTTTGTGCAAAATCATCTTCATATACAAAATCATTTCCAGTATTGTATGGGGGGTCAATATATATCATTCTTACTTTTCCTAAATAGGTTTCTTGGAGAAGTTTTAGCACTTCAAGATTATCACCTTCAATATAAAGATTCTCAGTATTGTCGAAATCAACACTTTCATCCTTACACGGGCGGAGTGTCTTTGCGATAGGAGCATTTGCAAGAAGTACCGATTTTTTCTTGTCTGGCCACGTAAATTGATATCGTTCTTCATTTCCTTCAACAACAAATGAACTTAACTCTTGTTTTAACATATCAAAATCAACTACTTTAGTTAATTTACCTTCAACTACAGCTTCTGTAACACAGTTTGGAAAAAGGCTTTCTATTTTTTCAACATTCTCATCAACTTTATTAATTGTATGCATTTTTAACTTCTCCATTAGTTTAAGCTCTCCATTTCACTTTTTAATTTGTTTAACCGTTCTACTAACTCAAATTTTTTCTTTGGTTGTCTTTCAGTTCTAGCTTGCTTCTCAACCATTTCAATCTGCAGTTGTAATTTTGTTTTTGTTTCATTAAGCTTAATTTGCTCATCAATCGTTCTATTTGATTGGACTTCTATACCACTTATTTGAATGATAACATTCTCCCATATTTGATTGAGATTTAACCCTTTCAATTCAACTATATTGTCCGCTGATTGCTTCCAACTTGTTTGAAGCAACTTTTGATAGAAAACAGCCAATCTAGACTTCCCTGTGTATTCAAGAATAAATATGATTTTTTGATTGATCAGTTTTGATATTAGAGCAATATTCTTATCATTATAAGTTTCTTTCTTCAGTTGAACGTGTATCACGAATATCGCTTCCACATTTTCGCCTTTTGTAACATTCATGGTAACTGGTGAAATTTCATTGGCAATTACTAATTTTTTTACGTCCTGATCAAAATTATCTTTTTCTTGCGTATTCATATTGAACTTATCATAAATAGCTTTCTTAGGCAGAAATTTATTAAGTTCAGTTGATCTCGGTAGATTAAGCATCTTGTTCACCATTTTTAACAACCAGGAAACAAATGAGTTCAAAATCATCAAGTCCCTTTATAGTATTTGCCAAAAAGCTAACTTGCCCACCAGCAAGAAAACTATCTAATTCAGATTCTTCTTTGACATTAATGATGGATGTAATCGCTTCTCCTAACAAATTCGAAAACTGTCTCATATCACGACCATCTTTCGTCTCTTCGTTGAATTTCTTACAAAGTTCAGTGATTGGAGTTGTATTGCCTTTACAGAGATACCGCATTTTATCAAGCATGTTTTTAGGTGATAAATGATCATATACAATTTCACCATCATCGGAGATATAAACCATGTAAAAAGGATGCAGTCTATTTTGATGATCAATATTTACGCTGCCATCAATATTTTTTAGAATAAATAAGACTCCCGGCGGTGTATCAGGTTCAGAAGCTACAACAGCATGCATTCCAAATGGTGTTTTATCCATATCAGGGTTTTTCTTGATATATTCGAGTAGATCTAGTCTAAATTCATTTAAACCTAAATCCATAATAGAAATACCTGAGGACATATCTTCAATATCAACAACTTCCTCTTGTAATCGTTTAAGCTGCTGTTTTCTGTATTCAAGATCACCCTTTTCTTCATCATTTAATATATTGTCATCTCCGGTCGCTGTCATATCAACAATTTTCATACGTGTCTCTACACGAGACTTGAGGTTTATATATTCATCAAGGGTTATATCAGGCCAAAAATTTACAAGCTGAATACAAGCATTTCTACTTCCTATACGATCTATTCGACCAAACCTTTGTATTATCCTTACTGGATTCCAGTGAATATCATAATTGATTAGATAATCACAATCTTGTAAATTCTGTCCTTCAGAAATACAGTCGGTCGCAATTAGGATATCAATTGTGTCTTTATTTCCCGGCATTAATAGATCCTTACCTTTCGAAATTGGCGAAAAGCACGTTAAAACAGTATTCAAATCGGATTTTAATTTTGGTATCGTTGTTCTTCCCTCAACTGAACCAGTAATCATTGCTGTATTGAGCGAAAATTTTTGTTTTACAAAATTACTGACATTGTTGTACAAGTATTCTGCTGTATCTGCAAATGCTGTAAAAATTATTATTTTTTTATTTTCTTCATTGATTGGGGAGTTGACTTTCTCCTCAATAACATTCAATAACTTTTGTAGTTTGCTGTCATGAGAAGGTGTGATATCAGCAATCATCATATGAAGCAATTCTAATATTTCAATATCTTTTGCCAGTGCTTGTTTCCAAGTTATATAGTCCATGTCTTCGATATTGATTTTCACCTTGCGGCCAATAGAAAACAAATCCGTATTCTGATCATCATAATCAAATTCATCTGAATCCGTAATATCTGTAAGATCTAAAGGTGAAATCGAAGATCCTTTTAATTCAAAGTCATCAATAGTGTTTATTGTATTACTTATCAACGCCTTAATTCTTTCAAGTGTTAAATTGAAGGAATAAACCGAGCTCTCCATACGTTTCATCAAATTGATGGCTGTCAAACGTTTGATCCCAGCTTCACGGCCAGCAACAAACTCAACAGATTGTTTAGTACTTGTATCAACATATCGACTGAGCTTACTTGGCAAAATGTAATTAATTGGTGAATAGATACTTAAACTGAGTTGCATAAGGTGATCAAATATTTCATTATAATTAATTGCATCATTAAGATCTGTCAATGGAGGTCTTAACGAGATCGGTTTATTACGCTTTGGGAATTTACCAATTTCTGTTGTGTCATAATACCGTTCAATATGTTTACGTGAACGAGCAATCGTTACGCTGTCTAACACTTCAAAAAAATCAAAATCAAGCATTTTAAGAAGTCTATCAGTTGTTCTTAATTCTGGTTCCCATTTGCTCCAGGTGTTAAATGATTTTTGTGCTAACCTAAAAATGTCATTGATTGATCGGTCTGTATTCAACTTGCTATCAATATTTTCAACGTCACCCTCATAAGCAAGAGCAATTTGATTTCTCAGATCGGTAAACTTATTATTTACTGGCGTGGCACTTAACATTAATACTTTTGTTTTTACGCCTTTTCTAATTACTTTATTGAGAAGTTTTAAATATCGGTTTTCCTTTTGATCATCACCAGTAATCTCACCACCATTGCGAAAATTATGTGACTCATCGATAACAACAAGGTCATAATTGCCCCAATTTAATCTATCCAGATCCAAACCATTAGAGCGCCCGGAATCTCGATTCAAATCAGTGTGATAAAGTACATCATATCTGAGTCTATCTGTTGCAATAGGATTATTTACATAGTTATCTTTATAAGTATTCCAGTTATTCGTTAGCTTTTTGGGACATAGCACTAAAACCGACTTATTTCGGTTCTCATAATATTTAACAACAGCTAATGCAGTAAATGTTTTTCCAAGACCAACACTGTCTGCCAAAATGCATCCATTATATTTTTCTAGCTTGCTTATAATCGCAAGAACAGCATCTTTTTGGAAATTGTATAACATATTCCAAATCTTACTTTCCTTGAAGCCCGTTGCTTCATTTGGCAATTCATCTTCTGAGATATCTTCTAAAAATTCGCTGAAAATATTATAAAGCGTTATCACATATATAAATTCAGCAGAATTTTCATTATATGCCGCCGTTATATTATCGATTACTTCTTCGGTCACTTCTTGAAGACGCTTCTTGTCATCCCAAATTGAATTGAAAATATTAATGTAAGCCGATGAAAATGGAGATTCCATTTTATTAACCAAATTATACGCATTATTACCACGCTCACAACCTATATCAACAGTTGTAAAACCATTGAGAGGCATGTAAGTTATAGCATTTGCATCCGATTCAATATTTAGGAATCCACCCATATTTTCATTTGTTATATTAGATCTAAAAATTGCCTTTTTTCTTATCCAGTCCGCACACTCTTTGGCAATTGATTTTTGTGTCAGCTCATTTCGAAGCTTTACTTCAAATTCCGTTCCGTACAAGCTTTTTTCACGATTAAGCCTTGGTATGTAAAATTCTCTTTTTTCCTTTTTCGCTTTCTCTGAAATAAAGGTTGGAGAGGTGAAGATAAAACGAAGTTCATCAATTTTATCAAGCTGTGTTTTTAGTTCTTTATATGCATAAATTGAGAAGTAAGCCGCGGCGATAGAAAGCTTACTTCCTTTTACTAATTCGACATTCAAATCATCTTTTACAATCTTATTGACGTTATCAAACACCTGCATATCTTCTCACCTTTCTTACTTATCATTTTGGTCTTTTGCAATTTCAACGATATCACCAATTTCACAATTCAGCACTTTACATATCCGTACCAATACATCCAATGATACGGATTCATTTTTTCCCAACTTAGCCATGGTTGCTGTGCTAAGTTCGGCTTTTTCTTTAAGGTCTTTCTTTTTCATGTGATTATCTATCAACAGCTTCCATAAACGATTATAGCTAATTGCCATAAAGCAACACCCCTCCTATAAAATTTTCCGTATCAAACTAATTAGATTTTAACACACTGAAACAATTCAAACAATTGATGTTTTGTGTTTGCAAAGGTTTTAAAGACGAGGTTGTACTTTTTTATACAACCTAAGTCCATAAAAAATCCCCCAAATCCAATTTAGAATTTGGGGAAATATGCTTACAAACAAACATCCACATCAATCTTACTCTTCATCTGAATCCCTACTTCACTACTTTTCTCTTGATTCTTCTTAAGCTGCCCCAATATTGAAGGTCTTTCCGAACTCGACTTATCCTTAATCCGTTCATCCAAATCACCACATGTCATAACATCCGAATCTCTGAAATCACTATCAAATCGATCAATCACGCCATCAAAGTCGGTGTCTTTATCAATCGTCAGTTTCTCAACCCGTTCGATATCTACATCGTCCACATAGACAAGTGATCCATAATCAAGGTGCTGTAGAGCGTAATCATTTAACTCTTTTAAACTGCCAAAGCTATCTGTATGAACCAAGGTATCATCCACATAAGTATTGACTGCGAAATTTACCAAATCGACGGTTGCTTGGATGCCATGCTTTTCATCTTCGGTTGTGGTATAGGCTATTTCGATGCGTTCAAGGCTTTCAGATTCAAAGGGTTTACGATCCTCTTCATATTCTTTTGCGATAAAATCCATGATATAGTCCTTTGCCCTATCCAGTTCCGAAACTTCTTGTAATGGCTCGTTTTCTATCATATTGAGTTGTCTATCTAGTTCAGAAAGTCTAGTCACTTTTTCTTTCAACTCCTTTTCTTTATCAAATGGTTTTTTGACTTCGATTTCAGCGCTTTTAAGTTGGTTCTTTGTCAATTCCAATTTTTGCTTCGCTTCTTCAAGTCTGGTGGTCATATTATCCAGCACATAATCAATCCGTGCGATATTACCGTAAACATCTGATCCTAAAGTTACATAGTGATTCATGGCCCCTTTAAGGGTTAAGTCAAATTGATTAAAGAAACTATCGTATTTAAGCGACATCTCAAATCCACGATAAGAACCTATTGGTTTACTTTCACCCGTATTCACTTTTTTGCATGCATTCAACAACGCTTTGCCAGCCTCTTCTTTATCAAGCTTTCCAAAATACCGATTATCGATGCTCATGCCATTAAAGACTTTTTCACCATCTATCCCTTTGACAGTGTTTTTATCAACACGTGCGATATCAACTTGGTATGCATTAATAACATCTTCTAGTCTTTTGATCTCGCCTGGATAATGTTTCATAATTTTATCTTCAAGAGCATATTTATTGCTGAGATAATTGGATTGCATCATTTTTAACTTGCTGACCAGGACGTCTAAGTTCATTTTCTCTTTGATTAACGGATTTCCTGTTGCGAGTGCTTTGATTTCTGCATATGACAGCGCGCTTTCGTCTGCATCATCCGCACTTCTAACCGGCGATTTACTGGTCATGATCTGACTGATGAACCTCTGCTTGTTCTCAACCAGCTGCCATAGGAATGAATCAAAGGTATTTTCCGTCACATACCTGAAAACTTTCACTTTCTCATTTTCATTGCCTTGGCGAATCAATCTTCCTGCGCGCTGTTCTAAATCAGATGGCTTCCATGGACAATCTAGGTCGTGGGTTGCAATCAACTTATCCTGTACGTTGGTCCCTGCTCCCATTTTAAGCGTTGACCCTAATAAAACCCTTACATCACCACTTCTAACCTTTGTGAAAAGTTCATCTTTTTGTCTTTCATCGGTGGCATCGTGAATAAAGGCAATCTCTTTCTTGGGTATCCCTTTGTCCATGAGTTGTGTTTTAAGGTCATCGTATACATTAAATTCATTATTGCCATTTGGCATTGATAGGTCACAGAATACCAACTGAGCTGACTTTTTATGGTGGGTTTTATGCCATAAATCTACTATATTGTTTGCACACGCCGTAACTTTCCCAGTTTCCGCTCTTGGCAGCATAGGATTCATAAGCCGCTGATCCAGGGCGAGTTTTCGACCGTCGTTGGTTATTTTCAGCATATTATCTTCTGATGGCTCAACCAGTTTTGCCCTTACCATATCCGCACGTTCAGAGAGGCTTTTAACCATTTCCTTTTGATGTTCGCTTGGTTTAATGACCACCGTTTCAAACTCCGCTTCAGGTACAGGTAGATCTAACATATCCGCTGTTTTTATATCAGCCACTTCTTTAAACATATTCATGAGTTCGGGTAGATTATAAAACTTCGAAAATCTCGTTTTAGGCCTGTATCCAGTGCCTTCAGGACTTAATTCAATAGCCGTGGTGGTTTCACCAAATGTACTTGCCCAGGCATCGAAATGCTCCAAATTCTGCTTTTTTAATGCGCCATATTGGAGATATCGCTGCATGGTGTAGAGTTCGGTCATGCTATTTGATATTGGCGTTCCCGTGGCGAATATAATGCCTTTTCCTCGTGTGATTTCGTCTATATACCTGCATTTCATAAACATATCAGAAGACTTCATCGCTTCTGTTTGGCCAATACCAGCAACGTTTCTCATTTTAGTATAAAGAAACAGGTTTTTATAATTATGTGCTTCATCGACAATCAAACGATCGACGCCAAGTTCTTCAAAAGTGACCACATCATCTTTTCGGCTTTGATCATTTAATTGTTTCAGCTTAACAGAGAGCGACTTTTTTGTTTTCTCAAGCTGCTTTACTGAAAACGTGTCACCTCTACTCGCTTTTAGATCTGCAATCCCATTTGAGACTGCATCAATTTGACGTTCAATTTCCGCTTGCTGCCTTTCTAAACTCATCGGAATACGTTCGAACTGAGAGTGTCCAATAATCACAGCATCATAGTCACCAGTAGCAATTCTGCCACAAAACTTCTTTCTATTTTTAGGTTCAAAATCTTTTTTGGTGGCTACTAAAATATTGGCTGAAGGATATAGCTTTAAAAATTCGCCTCCCATTTGTTCTGTTAAATGATTGGGAACGACAAATAAGCTCTTTTGAGAGAGTCCAAGCCTTTTGCTTTCCATTGCACTGGCAATCATCTCAAAGCTTTTACCCGCACCCACTGCATGGGCAAGTAGTGCATTTTCCCCATAGAGCGTATGTGCAATGGCATTTTTTTGATGTTCACGCAACACTATACTTGGGTTCATGCCTTCAAATGAAATATGTGAGCCGTCAAAGGTTCTTGGTCTGATTGAATTGAACTTTTCATTGTATAGCTTAACCAATCGATTTCTTCTACTAGGTTCTTTCCAGATCCATTCTTTAAAGGCTTCTTTAAGCGCATCCTGTTTCTGTCCTGCGAGCATGGTTTCTTTCTTGTTTAATTCTGACTTCACTTTACCGTCGCTATCCGTAACGCGATCATAAACCCTAGTGTCCTTTAGGTTCAAAGCATCTTCAATAATTTTGTAAGCACTGGCCCTTTCAGTACCATAAGTCATATTTGCTTTAATGTTGTCTCTATCAATGGATTTGCCTTCAATGTTCCAACTGGCAGTAAATGACGAATAGTGGACTTTTATATCCCATTTCGCATATCCCGGTGTGTCTAGTGTTTCAAAGATAAAATGCTCAACATCTTTTTCGGGTATCCATGTAGCGCCAATCCTGACATCAATATCCGTCGCTTCTAAATCTTTAGGTAAGATTTTTTCGAGAGCTTTGACATTGATGTCATAAGTTTCGGGATCTTTTTCTGATTTTAATTTCGCTTGAGTCAATTTTTCTCTTACATTGCCTGATAAGTACTCATCTACATTTAAATACGGTTCTTCATAGCCACCTTCTATATAAGCAGGGTTCTTAAATACGATTCCTTTGAGATCACTGAAAATTGCTTGTTCGGACATATTTGTTAACTTAGACATATAATCCATATCCACTTTTGCTTTTTCTGAAATGGAAATTGCCAGCGCTTCAATCGGCTTGTCCACATGCTCTGGTACAATTCTCTTTTTTATCGTGCGCTTGGTGAACATGTCTGCTTTTGTGATCTTGCTTGATTCAACATCAACATTTTCTAAAGAACAGAGTAGCGCATATGATACATCATCACTGAATAGCTTTGAATTGCTTTTATCATTGACGGAACCATATTTCCTTGTGAAGTCATCGTAAAGGCCGTTTAAATCGGCTTGTCCTTGTTTTATCTCATCATCTGAATAATCCTCCATCTGAAGTCTAACAAGTTCTCTCGTGGCATCTCTGAGCTTTATTAAGCCCTTTAAGCGATTAACATCATTATGATTTACAGCGGGTTTAATCATTACTGAGTTTTCGCGGAAATATATATCCCCGTCTATGATTGTAAAACTGTAGTTTCTAACTGTCGGATCTGCAAGAATACGTTCGTCGGATCTGTCCAGTTCCGTTTCAATTTCAATTTCCGATATATTGCCATCAAGGTGTTTTATCGCTTGAGCCAACAGATCTGAAAGGTCCACATCTTCATAAGGAACACATGTACTTGCCATGCCAAATCGCGTAGATTCCATTGCCATTTTACCGAGAACCATTTCAGGATGATCAATGAAATATTGATTCATCAAAATGCCATTTTCGTCTTCGCCTAAGTGAATCCAGTCTTGATCAATATCGATGGGCCTTTCTCTCTTTTTGAGGAAGATAATATCGCTGGTAACTTCTGTTCCTGCATTGGCTTTAAAGGCATTATTGGGCAATCTAACTGCACCGATAAGTTCCGCTCTTTGTGCAATATACTTCCGTACGCTATCACTCTTTTTATCTAGTGTTCCCTTAGAAGTGATAAAGGCAACTAACCCACCCGCACGAACTTTGTCCAGCGTCTTTGCAAAGAAGAAATCATGAATGAGAAACTTCTCTTTCTCATAGCGTTTGTCATAGACCTTGTAATCACCAAAGGGGACATTTCCTATCGCCACATCAAAGAAACTATCTGGAAGCGATGCGTTTTCAAAGCCATCGATGGTTATATCTGCATTTTGATACAATTGCTTTGCTATTCTGCCTGTTAAATCATCCAGTTCAACGCCATAAAATTTGCTGCTGCTCAGATCATCAGGCAGCATACCCATAAAGTTACCGGTTCCACAACTTGGTTCTAAGATATTGCCTGTTTTAAACCCTAATTGCCTCAAGCCATCATACATAGCCCTGATAATTGTTGGCGCTGTATAGTGGGCATTTAAAGTGGATTCTCTTGCACTTCTAAATTCATCGCCTGTCAGCAACTCTTTTAATGCAGTGTAGCCCGTTCTTTCCCAAGTCAATATCGATGCATCATCAAAGACCTCTGATAGTCCACCCCAACCAACATACTTTGACAAGACATTTTGTTCTTCTTTGTTCGCAAGTCTGCCTTCACTTTCGATGATTTTGAGGTATCTAATTGCACTGATATTGTCCAATAATTTCTCGCGATTCGTACCAACGCCAAGCGCGTCATTGGTGATTCTAAAATCATTTTTTTCTTGAGTTAATTTTTGGTCAACTTGTCCAGAAGTCTCTTGGATCTCTTTTTCAGGTAACTTCGATTCTTCTTTTATAGGTGTATTAAAGTGCAGTTCACCACTAAAAGCACGGGATAGTTCTTCTGAAGTCAACTGATTTTTAAGTTCTGAATCTTTAAGCGCTTCAAATGTTCTGGGTATAAAATGAACCAATCTCTGTGCCCCAACTTCCTGAAGCTCCTTTAAATTAAAATAGCCCCATTCAGGTTCAAAACCTGCGACGAGGCCAAAACAATCTCCGGTAGTTTCATCACATTCCACCATATACCAAGTCCAATTGCTTTTAAAGGGAACAAAATAAATAGCTTGAACCATTTTGTCTTTAGCACTTGTTGAGTCGGTGTCATACAACTGTGGTGTCAGTTCTCTCATACGATCCGTAAACAAATGGTTCGGATTCATGTCTGGGTCTATGGTTGTAATCATAGAAAAGTCTGCCTTTTCTTTTGGAGAAATATAACGATCATTTTCTATCAAGAATCGAATTCTCTTTTCAACATCTGGCCAACTGATCGTCATATGAACGTCAGGTTTCAGTATGTTCCCTATTGTTAAAGCTATACCTTTTGCATCATGGCTTGAATAAGATATTTTGCCTTCTTCACGACTGCCGCTATGACCACCCGTACCATATTCATTTTTTAAAAACTCAATAGCTTCTTTTTTAGTGGGATCGTTTGAAAAAAACTTGACGATTCGTTTCTTGCCGTCCTGAAAACCACTACCTCTTGTTAATTCAGCATCTATTTCCGCTTGAGAAATAGAAAAAACAGTAGATTCATGCTCTACTGTTTCTTCGATGATTTTTATTTGCTGTTCTTCTGTCGGGAATAATGTCAGTTGTCCTGAAAACTCTAAATATGAACGATTTCCTGGTAAATCCTCTCTTCGATTGAGTGTTTGATGTTGTTCATCATTCCCACCCATGTCATTTGATCTTGTTGCTTCAATGTCTCGTCCACGCCTAGTTTCTTCATCATTTTCGGCGTTTCCATTTCCAGCAATCGTTGTGCTTGATACTCGATTCCCAATAGATGTGTCTGAAGGGTTCCCTCGATGATCATCGCTGAGTATTTCGCTGCTTTGTTCGCTTCTAAAAAGCGTTTCCTCGCTCGACCGTAAATTCCAATCTCTTGTTGCTTCATGTTCAATACCTGTAAATTCGGAATCAATACTTCGCTCTCCATGATATATGTCCCGCCCGTCTTTTCGAATGATGTCGCTTTGATTACTGGGTTGTAAATCCCGTTCTCCACTTCGTACCTGATCCCTGCCAATGTGATCACTTCCATCATTGTTACCTCCTTCGCCAATACCAGACGCAATATTTGTCTTGTTTTCTTTATTTTTATTGTACACCAACTCAAGATCATTATCCATATAAACTTGGACATTTTTTTGTCTTGTTTCGTCAAACGCGATTTCCTTGCTCAAATCAGCAATAATATCTGCTGATATCTCGCTGGTTGTCGTTGCTATAAGCGATGATAAGCTTGCAGAACTGAAAAAAGTGATCTCTCGAAATTCTTCATCTGAGAAATAACTTCTTGGATCAGCATTCATACGTTCCATGATTTGAAATGCCACTGAGTGGATCAGTAATGATTTTGACATAAGTCCAATGTTGTAGCCATCAAACTCTTCTAAGTACGTCTCGTTGGCAAGTTTTTTGATCTCAGAAGTCATATCCTCTGCATAATTAGAAGTGCGCTTTACCGCCAGATTAAAGATTCTTGTTTGTAAATCTACTGTATGACCATCAAATATGCCTTCATGATTTTCTAACCGCTCTAAAGCTTCGTGGTGACTCGCTTCATCAAAGTTAAATAGATGGACATCTTGACTCGTATGTTTTGTTGGATGCGTATCCGATACATCAAATACGTATCGAATTCTATACTCCCCACTATCTGCCACTTCAATCAGCGGAATACCTTTAGCCCCTTTATTCACCCATCTTTTGCACTTCTTGTTCCAGAAGTCCATACTAGCGCAGGCTCTTGCATCTGGCTTATATGCATAAATCAACACTTGATCATTAAATCGATATTTACTGGTGTACGCACTACTTTCAAGAAAAGCCATCCAGTTTTGGCCACTACTTCTTATCTCGTTTTCTTTTTGACTTAAAAGGGAAAAAACATCATAAGACTTTGCCATTGAAACCTCCTATCGATCAAGATCATTTACTTTTGTATTTTGTGATGACTTGTCTTTTTTAATGACTTCACTTTTATTGACTTCCATTTTGTTTTCTTCGAGTTTTTTTAATATTGAAAAGTCCTTTCCTTTAACTTTATCAAGGTCTAAAAGAAATTCGGGAACATTCTTAAACCCAAAGCTGTCAACATAATGCGCAGATGTTTGACCGTTCTTATTCAAAACAACCACATCGCTGACAGATAATGAATGGCCCTTAAAATCATCCGGTCTTTGTTCATTAAACTTGATGAAAACATCTTCAAGGTCCATACCACTTTGGAGTCCGCCCTTATAGATAAAATCATAATTTTTTACCTCTACCTTCAGATTAAATGCTTCTAGGCTCTCATAGCTTTCAAATCTATAATCTCTATATTCATTGCCCCTTTTCACTTGGTAGATTTCAAATGTATCTGAGTTTTTATCCTTCATCCGATTCACTTCCTTTTAAATTTTTTTATCAAACTCAAATAGGCTTTTCTTTGCGCAATCAGGTTCTCTGTTGTGATATTCAGGAAACCTTAGTTTAATGGCCTGATGAAATTCGGCAGCATACTCACAAGCAAATAATGATGAAGGCGTGGTTAAACTTTCAGCACCTTCTTCAACATAGTCGTTCCAAAGATTAAATGCCATTCGGGTGACCTTATAGCTTGTTCCAGTTTGAAAGGGTTGGTGTAATTGTTCTGGCTTGATGCAACTTTCTTCAAAATCAAATAGTTCTTCTATGTGCTTTCTTGTGGTATCACAAATGCCCATGCAATAGAAAAAAGCTTGGTAATAGACGTCTGATTGGTTGGTGCGTAACAGCATTTCCTTGTAAAATAATTCGTGTGCTTCTGAGTTGAATTTGATCATATCCATGGTAAAATCCTTTCTTTGACTTCTGGACAAGTTGGGCAGAGGTTTATTTTTGAGCATAAAAAAACCAACAAATTTTTGGTTTGTTGGTTGGTGGTACGGGTTGTTGGATTGTATTTTTTATCAATCTAAATTTGATTTAGGATAGCTGTTTAATTTGCTTTATTTTAAACACATAATTCGGCTTCCTTGCATATTGAAGGGCTTTATCCCACAAGGGATCGGTTCTATCATTTATGTTCTTTGCCAGTTTTTTTATCTCAGGCGGGGCATTATCCACAAAATAGTCCTTACCTCTTGTCGAATTGTACTTCACGCCTTCGATCAAATAAACTGGTACTTTGACATTTTTGTTTTTTTGACTGTCTATATCTTTATTTGCTGTTTCCCAAGTAATTGCTCGACACGCTAATTCATAATCCAAATCAGATTTATAGTTTTTCTTAGGTGGATATACCGGCTTTAATTTTCTATCGTATAAAGCACATTCAACGCTCTTGAATTCTAGATAATTCTCATAATAATACCTATGATCTTCATAATCCAAAATATCAACCCATTTACCTTCAGAATCACTCAAATATTTCTTAACAAACAAGACCGCATAGGATTCAACTGAATTAGCATACTTTAAATACTTTGCTATTATATCTTTGTCCATGAGTTACATCCTTTCGGTTTTTGACTTAATCAACTTGAGGTACCAAAATTGTACCTTCGTCATTACCAAATACGATACACATTATTCCGATTCTAAGTGACATTGTATTCATTTGAAGTATATTGACTACAATCAATAATTTAAAATGAACCATTTTTAAAACTAATCGACCTCAAACTCATATCCACATTTCAAGCAAGTTATGAGCGTGATGTCATTTTCTTCTTCTCCAAGAGCCAATCCGCCTGGACCAAAAACAAGTTGCCCAAGTAAGCCCATTTCAACATCATATGGATTTTCCTCAGCTATTAGTTTGTTTGAACCGCATTTCGGACAATATATAATTTCACCATTATATTTAAAAGTAGACATATGAACAACTCCAATCTTTTCGTTTTTATTGTAAGCCTGTTATTTTTCATTGTTAAGGAACCGTCTTGATAGCTATATATATTAGAAAATGATTGTTTATGTATCGTTGGCTCAAGTTAAACCGAAACAATACCACTGTAACACAAGAATACTCACTTAAAACAATAAAGATAATGTTTTGGATTGTATCACGTATTATTTCACCTATTGGTTTTACCCTTTTTGATACCTTAGTGATAGAAAGTGGTGTGTTAACTGAATTTATTATATATTTTCTCTGGAGTAATCTTATATTCTTGGCCATTTACTACACAAATTATCAGGTTATAAGTTTCATCATTGTATCTAGCCGTCTTCTTAATTTCCTCAAAAATTTCATTGTATCCATATTTTCTTAATTCTTCATTTTCTGATGTTAGAAATCTAGCCATGATTTTATAAGTCTCATCAAATTCAAGAACGTCAAAACTTGTTGGTATCATTAGCTTATTTTCCTCGTAACATTTAAAATATTTAAACAACATTGAATCTGATGAAATCATTCCACAATTGTTTAAAATCTTAACAATTTCAAAATATCCAGACAAATTATACATTGTTTTAATATAATTTTTTGTAATTTTTTTTGATTCTTCATTAAAAAACACTAAATATGTTAGATTAGTAATAATGTTATCTAAATGATGACTAAAATTATGCAATTTATTTTCTTTAATAATCTCTGTAAAAGTTTTTTTATCAAAACTTTGATACAAAATATTCATAAAAGTTATTAAATCAAAGCTATTTTCAGTTACCATCTCTATCTGTGTTTCTCTTGGAGAACTCTTAAAGAGATTTCGTCTACTTGGATTGACCATGATTATATCTGCAATATTATATTCAATAAAAACATCGATCAAGTCTGACGTCTTTAATTTTTTGTTGATGATTTTTTCAATCTCGGTTTTAATCTCCACAATACTTATTTCATATATATTTAATTGATAATTATTTTGTTGCTCTTTTATCTGCTTTAAAACTAGAACTTTGTCATGATAGTGAATATAAATGATTGCAGCAATTGATAGAATTGAGGCAAATGGGGCAAGAACACCTCCAAAATAAGAACCAAATGCTCCAAATGCGTTTGTATCAGTAGAGAAACTTAAACTCACATTAAAAAAATATGCACATAGTACAATTAACATTATTGAAATAAAAACAAATGCAAATATGACGATTATATGCTTATTCTCAATTTTCATTTTTGTTTGTCTCCTTTTATAAAATTTTCACCTGATTTCTTCGTAGTTGCGCCGCCTCAAGTGGCGGAACTACGAAGTTATATGATGGTTTTAATATCTTTTTATTCCATATCCTGACGATTTTTTTACGGTGATATTCTCATTTGAAATATTCAATGTGTGAAATGAATCGATATATTTTGAAAGTGGTCCAATTGTAATTTTTTCAACTAAATCATATGGCAATGGGATTTCAATATAATCAACAATTTCTTTTGTTTTCTCTCGGAATTTTTTTGGCTAGTTGTCACCCAGCCTAGTTTCATTTTTTCATTTCTAGGAGACTTTCGTCTCCTTTTTTTCTTCGGTTTTCTGTCTTGGATTCAGCCATTCTGTATCACTGTAATCCCAGTTTCTTACTTCTCTTGACCATCTTTCTGGATGTTTCTGTCTCGCTCTTTCATATACTAATTTTCTTTTTTTAAGTACTTCAACATCTTGCCCTTCATGTCGTTCTGACGGTGTAACGTAATTTATTCCACTGTGACGATGCTCATTATTATACCAATTCACGAAATGTTTCACCCACAATCTTGCATCCATTAAAGAATCAAATCCTTCTGGTTGATAGCTCGGCACATACTTCAGTGTTTTAAATATACTTTCTGCATATGGATTATCATTACTTACTCGAGGTCTGCTTCTTGAGGGAATAATACCCAGTGAATATAACGTTTCAAGCATTGTTGCGCCTTTCATTGGACTTCCATTATCTGAATGCAATACTAAAGGCTTTGCTTTCAGATACAGCTTTTCTTCTCTGTATATCCGTTTGATTAGTTCGCTTGCATGCTCTGCTGTTTCATTTTCCCAGACTTCCCAACCTATAATCTTACGACTGAAGAGATCTGAAAATAGGTATAGATAATAGTATTTTCCTTTGATTGGTCCGTTTAAATATGTGATATCCCACATCCACACTTCATCTGGTCCACTTGCTTTATGGGTTGATATTGCTCTCTTTTTAGGCTTATGTGCACGCCCTCTGTGTGCTAACATATTTGCCTCTGCTAGCACTTTATAAAAGGTACTTTCGCTTCCAAGATAGATTCCTCTATCTGCTAGAATTGGGACTATCTCACAAGGTGTTTTCGACGAGAACTCTTCTAAATTCATTGTTTCCAATATTTTATTCTTTTCTTCCTGTGTCAGCTTATTTACTGGCTCTGGGCGAACACATGTCGTGCGTTCATCTATATAGTCATTGGTACTATTTTTCCAACGGTTATACGTTCTTTTACTAATTCCAAGCTCCGCACATGATTTGTACAATGTAGCTCCTGATTCTAATGCTTCACTAATCAGCTCAACTGCCTGACTGCGATCTGAGGCGCTAATTAGTCGTCCTCTTCTTCCGTCCCCCAAATCGCATTTGCTTTTTTTCTTAGTACTAAAAGCGCTGCTGCTTCTGCTAGTGCTTTTTCTTTTCTCTGCAATTCTTTTGCTAATTTTTCTTTCTCAAGACGTTCTTCTCGTAGTTCTTTGCTTGCCTTTGAATTACTTGCTTTTTCGCCATCATTTGCGTTCATGCAAGCTAATTTCCATTCTTTCACCTGTTCTGGATAAATCCCTTTATTTCGGCAATACTCTGAGAATTCTATTTCACTCAAATTTGCAGTTTCTAAAACAACTGTAAATTTGTCCTGACTGCTCCATTTATCCGCATTTTTGTATTTTGTTGTTGCTGATAGGCCTTTCTGATTCAGTGCTTTATCTCTCCACCTGTATAGTGTATTAATTCCAACTCCAGTTTCTCTTTGAATGTCCGTCACTGATTCATCTCCTTGAAGCATTCGAACAACTATACTTTCCTTCATTTCCTTTGGATACTTATTATAGCTCATACTTATCACCTGTCCTTCTTTGGTTTTATCATACCAGTATGGGAGGTGGGTGACAACTATTCTAACTCAGAGGGCTTACATTTTCAATCTTTTTGTAAATAATGACATAACATCCAACTTCGCTTTTATAATTGCTATATACCTGGACTGTATTTCTTATCCCTTTTACTGCGTAAGTTACCTCAGTAACAACAAATAAATCAAAGCTTTCACTGTTTTCGCTATGTGAAGAGTACAAAATTAATGATTTCAATAATTCGTTTTTACCAAGGCATTCTACATATGTTAATTTTTTTCTATTAGTACAGCTTCTTCATGTATAAATGGATTAGGTCAAAATGATTCTAAACTCGACTAGGTTTGTCCATTTTAAGCTAAGTATTTTTTCTAAATCTATATGCATGAAATAAGATAAGTTACTCACCTTTCAATAAATCAAGTAAATTCCAACATCAATTTGGTTAAATAATTAAGAATAAATGTTATTCTATACACATCAACGTTGATAAATAAATCAAACAAGGAGTTAAAGATGAAAATGACTAGATTTTTACCGTTTTTGCTTTCACTATTATTGATATTTAGTGTATCAAATAATAGTTTTGCATCTAATGACACGGAGACAAATGCAGAATCAAGTAAAACATCAAAAGTTCTTGACGAATTCAGTACTGTACCTAATGTAGCTGATCCATATGGAGAGTTCATTGGGAAAATGACATTTGAAGAGTATTTGACTTATTTATACGGAGAATCATTTATTTCACTGGCTAGTGTAAATGGCGTTGTAGAAGAAAAAATGCTATATTTTACACACTATTTACAGGCTAATAGTACTTGGGGATCAGTAAAATTACTTAACGGTACTAATACTATAGCGTCTCATGGTTGTGCTTTAACAAGTGCTACCATGGCGATGAGCTATCTTTCATATACTGATAATCCACTGATTTTTAACAATAAATTGTTGCCACATCAACCAGATGGAGATGAATTAATGTATTGGGGCAATGTACCAAAAGCATATTCCGGTGTAATATTAAGTTCATCATATACAGAATCTGTACCATCTAAGTATTACACTTCTGTTGATGGCATTTACTCAACAGTGAGAGGACAAATAAGACAGAATCGGCCTGTCATTCTTGGTATGGTAAAACCCAATGGTGGTACTCACTTCGTAATTGCAAGAGGTATTTTGGAAACAGAGTATGTTCCTGAGATTGGTAGTATTGCAAAAAAATATATTTACATTCATGATCCAGGTGATAAACTCTATACCTCACTTGAACAATACTTTAATGCTGGTTACAAAGTCAGAACATTGATTAGTTACTCAAAGTAAATTTACATTGAGATAGAGAATATTTCTCTATCTCTTTCATCGTATTTAAAATTATCAGTTGAAGCACACCCTAAGATACAATAAAGCAGTTAGATCTATTGGAGGCCATTTATGGTTAAGTTTAATAAAATCATTACTATATCAACTTTACTTGTACTCATGATAATCATAATCATATCCTTCAACCATTATACCAATATTATGTTTGATATAAGTCATGGTAATGGTGAGATTCATCTGAAATTTAAGTTACCAGATCCTGAACAATTAGATGATATCAAACTAAGCTACAAAATATATTATCTAGATAATTATAAAAATGTTTCGAATAGTGAAACTCAATTAAGTCTGGATGATACTTCTTCTGAGTATATACTGAAAGTTGATCCACATCTGTTCTGGGGGATGAAAGATCAGATTGATTTTACTTTAGAAGTAACTTATAAGAATGGTAGTCATAAAAAAAGTACGATAACATATAGTCGTTTTTTAAATGATATCTCAAATTCTTACTGTGTTGAACCTGAAGTAATTGACAATTACAACGTTTACATTTTTGAAGGAATTTGCGCAAAAATCTCATTAGTCGATTTACCCCAAAATGTAGTTTTATATAAGTCATATTCAAATCCTAAAGAAGTCTTTTATATAGGTTTTAAATATAATGCCTATCTATATCCAATCAAAGAATACCAAATCATATCCAAAACTGATTACCTTATTAACGCTGGCAGTGAACACTATGGTACTAAAATTCCATTTTCTAATGAAACTAATAATGATAATAGGATTTTACTCTATAACGCGTATATTGACCATCCTTGGCCAGGTTTGTTTCCATTTGATGAAAAAGGTGGGTTGATAGAACATATTAATGACGCTCCATTTGGTTTAAATCTAGTAACTACTAATGGGCTATCAAAAGTCTATCAAACCAGTATAGACAAATATTCAGAGTATTTTCAAAAATTGTTAGATATAGAATTTTACATTTTAGACTGAACTAGTTATAATATTAAGCATAAATTCAAATGAATCCAAATCCTTTAAAACTAACGATTGTATTTGTAAATCAGTGACTTTAACTAGCTTTTAAGAGCTTATATGCATTGCTGTACCTTAATCACTTTATTTACTAGACTAACTTGGCCTAGACTATCAGCGATTCCACTTGAGGTCCCATATAAATAGGTGACCCAATTGGATAATGATTGATGTTGCCACTACACCTTTAAGCAGTCATTATAGGAAGAAAGGCTTTGTGTCAAAATTATTTATTTATGAGTTTTTGCAAAACTTTGTTTGTTCAAAACGAATTATTAAAAAAGAAATTTTATAAGGATCTTTGTTTTACGATCATTTAAAGATCACAACTGTTAATTAGATCGTCGCATTTACACATGATTATTCATTGTTGGTCTCCTTAAACATGGTGCTAATGGTACGGATTAGTATTTTGATGTTGATTGGATAGGGCCTCGCTACATTCTTAATAAATTGCCAAGTGATTATTTTAAAAAATTTACTAAGTAAAATAGTACTGGATTGTAAATTCAAAACACTTAAAGTTTTCTTAACTGAATGACATTGACGAATTTACTGTAATTATTTTCAGCCTATTGGGAGAAAGGATGGACTTTGCTTAACCAATATAAACGCTTGCTTAAAGAGTAATTCGAGTAAGCTGTACATAGAATCTAGGTAATAATAGATATTCACACTTAAAAATGTCATCTTTCTGTGCGTTGAAAGTGTTTATTCTGATTGCGGTTTATCGCCTAAATATTCTAACTATTTGACCCTCATCAATTATTTGTATGTGTAATTACTAAACGAGTCTACAAGAAAAAACATGGAGAATATGGAATAAAATTAATTATTTTCAAATATCTTGTAATTAATTGCCTTGTTTGTTATTATTACGCTATCAAAAAAATATTGATCTGAAGGAGATAATTTTGAAGATTTGTAGAGGTGAAATCTACCTAGCGGACCTTAGCCCATCAAGAGGCTCAGAACAAGGTGGTGTTCGGCCAGTATTAATCATACAAAATAACGTTGGAAATAAGTATAGCACCACGGTCATCGTTGCAAGCATAACATCAAGAGATAAAAAAGCAATGGTGCCAACACATGTACATATAAAAGCTTCGCTCGATGGCCTTTTAATGGACTCGAGAATTATGTTAGAACAAATTAGGACCATCGATAAAGTACGCCTTCAGAATAAGCTCGGACAAATCACTGACGAAGAGCTCGAAAAGGTCAACAGGGCACTTGCCATCAGCATCGACTTAAGCTATCAGCCAAAAGCAATGTAGAAAAGACATACCCACGTGGATATGTCTTTTTTTTATACCTCGAGCAAAACCGGCGAAAGATTGATTTTCCCGTCGCGATCAATCACTTTTAAAAACGTTTTATCGAGTCCATGCTGCTTAACTAGCTTGTCCACGGTAATGTAGATAATACCGCGAAGATACGGATCAAAAGTAGCAATGATGCCAGCTAGCTTCTTAGCCGCTTCAAGACTTTCCGCGACAAAGACGATATTAAGACCATTAGGAGTGTTGTTTTTCTTCACGTACTCATCAAAATACCTTTTGATGAAAGCGAATCGATTCTCCTGTATGGCCACCATTTGATTTTGCTGGTACTGATGCTTGTCAAAAGTAGGTCTGTAAGGCTCAAGGAGTATTTTAATCTTTCCTTCGGGTTTTCTGATGTTAAAGAAACCAAATGTTGTGACGTTCTCCCGCGCGGCTTTATCAAAAAACTGGATGTGCGATACGAAAACTGGCTTTGATTCGAGATGATATCCGTGTTCAACGGTGGTCTTCTTTAGAATTTCTATTAAGATCTCATTGTTTGCAAGGTATTTAAGTACCTCCTGTAGCGGAATTGCACCTAAATACTCATCATAGGGTCCTGTGTAGTAAAGTTTCTTTTTAAGAAAATTATAGCCATGTACAGTGACATAGAAGTAATCGCGACTTTTGTTCTCCACGTTCTTAAACTTATGACGCTTTAAAAACGAATTCTTACATAACTCTTCTAGACGGTTTTTGAAGTTTTCAAAATTGTCGGATGAGATCAATGGAATTTCATTATTATGCTTCCCCCACCATTTGACATAATCCCAAACCTGGTATGCGTTTGCAAAAGTCATGACGTGAACGATATATAAAATGTACATATCACTAATGGTAACCACACCTTCATCGTATTTATCAATGACCTGTAGTTTTGAAAGCGTCTTGTTGAGTGTTCTATCAGGCGTATAATTGATCTGGTCGTGCAGGATGTAATCGCTTACCCAGTTGGTTTCAAATAAACTTGCCATTTCATCACCTACAATTCGCTAATGTAACTGGCAGTGAGCAGTTTATTATGAGCGTTTACGATTTCTACTTTGACTTTATACTCTTTACCAGGTGTAATTAGTCGTCTACCATATTTTTCATCATTATCATTAGTACCCTTGTCAGGAATTTCCGGATAGTAGCATTTAATATCTAGTGGGAAATTGTCATAGCTGCCAAAAAAATGTGAATCTTTCTTCTCTAGTGCATTTACCACAATGATGTCCCCTACTCTAATCTTAGTCTCAATCCCCTGCCATGGATTAGGTAAGGCGTGTCTTCTACTTACGACAAAGGTCGATGGCATTTTATCCTTCGAATTATCATAATAGGCAAGGAGTGCAACGTCGATAACCGTGTTTGGTTTCATAAACTCTTCGAGATATTTTTCGGGATTATAGATGAACCTATAATCAAACATGGCAATATTCATGTTACCAATAATATCAAGTCCAGCCACATTCACATAAACCCGGTTACTATTAACGTCATAGTTGATGACTTTTGCTTTGACGATTGGATATTTGTCATAATAGGGATCACTTCCCTCTGCATGCTTTGTAAGGTATTTCTTATAGTTTATTCCATCAGCGTTTATCTCTTCCAGTGTAGGCAATATCTCACCTAAGAAACCCTCTCTCAGCTCCCTGATCGCGTCAACTCTACTTAGCTGCACAATCTTTGTATTTGGATCAAAACTCTTTACAATAACAGGTACATTTTGTCCGATGAGTTCATCCATGTTATTTCTTACATACATCCTATTGGATACCTGAGCTTTAGGAATGATGCCCATATAGTCCCCGATCACTTTCGCGGTGACCGAGTCTTCTTCATTTCTCATGCCAGAAACTTTAACAACGAATACCTCTTTATCTTTAATCCTCCTAATGAGTTCAGCTTCAAGGTCGACTGCTACGCTATTTTCCTTTAGCTGCCCGATAATGGCAGCACCATTATATATAAATTCCTTTAGTTCACCATTTAGCATAATTTCCCTCCTCTATTCTAGTGTGCTTAAAAATGGATTTAGATACGAGTAAAAAATATAGAAAACCACAGGCATTATAACAAAGAAAAGTGCCGTCTTTTGCATGCTCTTGACTTTCATAGCTTTAAGAATGGCATAGGCAATTAGTGAAAATACAGAAATGATGATCACGAGTATTCTTCCGTTCTTCTGAAGAATTCTTGTAGCTACGATTCTTGCATAATCAAGCTTCCTTTCAAGTTCAGTCACGCCTTCTGTAAGTGTTTTATCATTTTCACCAACCGGTTCGTACTCAATCATCTTGTCAATATTCGACTTTTTCATATTTTCAAGTTTTTCTTGCGACTGCGTGTCTGAAGTCGTTGTGTCCTCATTTGTTGCAAAAGTGACTGAAGAAAAAGCTAAAATCAGGATGAAAATACATATAAATGTTTTCTTCATCCTACTCCTCCTGGGACAATAACTGCTTAATCTGATCACTTAGAAGAGAAACTTCATATACAAAAGTTGCCCTAAAAGCGTTCTCAGCTGGTTCCAGCTGTTCATCAATCAGATCTGCCGATAAAATATCATGAGCTTCACCTGTCTGCTTGTGAGTGAAACCAGTTAAATCAAGTGAATTGATATATCCCATCATTTTTTCACTATTCATGTAAAATGATCTCATATAAGATATAACATCCATAGATTCTCTATTTAGTTCAATTGATGATTGCTTAATGGTGCTTTTATAGTTGATCTGGTAATTGGTTTCATTCTCTGTAAGTACGCCCACGGCCTTAAGCAAGGCAATTACTTCAGCAAGCGTTTCAGGAAACTCAATATTGTTATCCTTAAGTAGACTATTTCTTACATCATTTAAGTTACTTTCTGCTATATGATACGATAGCCCTTCATCAAGTATTTTAATCTGCTTAGCTTTATTCAGCTTAGAGGCCTTCTCAAAAATATAAAGCGCCTTTATTGCTGGCTCAGGCAGTACAATGAAACCGCCCTTATATAGTGGATATCTTACCATCAAATTTCTCCTTGGATTTTTCTAGTGCTATCGTATAAATCGTCACAATTTTGGTCAAGTGTTTTTTTAAACATTTGATCTTTTTTAGTTTAAACAAACACTTGAATATGCCAGTACTTTCAGCATTATTACTTATAAATCAAAAAAACAGGCACCATGGCCTGTTTCATGTTTATGTTCATCTTTTTGGTAGAAACTCAATCTTTAATTTCATATCCATTCCAGCTGCAAGCTTTTTCAAAAGTTTGATAGATGGATTTCTTGTACCGTTTTCTATCTTACTGATGTCTGCTTGATTAATTCCAGTAAGCTCTGCTAGCTGCTTTTGAGTTAGGTTTTTAGAAATTCTCGCGTCAATAATTGCTCTAATCACATCAAACTCAGGCTGAAGGTCTTCATATTCCTTTCTGAACTTTCCATCTTTAAGCTGTTCATCCTTAAACTTTTCAAAATCCTTCATTCTTAAGTCCTTTCAAATTGTAGTAACGGCAATTGATATACGACTCAAAGTTTGAGACGAATCATAATCTAACTATATGGCATATATGCCATATAGTCAATCAGACTATTCTTCAGTTAGTTCTTCAAATTTGATTAAGTACTCTTCTAAGGTGTCATAAGTGATGTCATTTCCACTTAGCAGCACATCGTCGATGCCTTTTCCATAAATTTCGGACCAGCCCGCGACAAAGATATCAAAGCCTGCCTCAAGCAACGCCTGAATCAAACTGAGCTCTGCCCTAAGAACCATCATATTATTAGATTTATCGGCATCATATGCAATGATGATATATTTGATCCCCAGCTCTTTTAAATGATCGATATCGCCTAGCATCGTCCTAAAACTGGATACACCAGGTACGTTCACACATGCAATCCCTTTCTTTGAAACGACAACCCTTTGTTTCTTTTCACCTTCAGTAACGAGCAAGAAAGGCGTTTGATAATCGGGGAATAGATAGCTCACGCTAAGTGGTGCACTACTGCCTTTCTTCATTGGATTATCGTATATTTTTTCTGTCTCAGACTCTAAAATGAGTTTTTCATAGTAGCTTGAAACCCACTTGTACTTGCCTTCCGCCTCATTGGGAAAGTCCAGTCTAATTCTAAGAGCAAAGATACGACCAAAGGCGTCAAACATGGGCATCAAGATCCCTTGTTTTGTCGCGATGTCCCAGTAGTATTCGTTGCTATATTTGTTGTAATTAAGAAAAAATCCTGGGATTCCCTCCAAATCGACAAACTGAAGGTACAGCTCCTGCGCAATGCTTTTCCTTGACATGTTTTTTAATCCTAACATCAGCATTTCTTTAGAGGTTAATTCTGCTCCAGATTTCTTTTTCTTAATGGCACTTGATAGCTCATGCCCTTGAGGCGGTAATGATCTAAACATTGAATCAATAATCATTTTATCGTCCCAGTGTTCAGATTTAAGGTATCCTTTGTGATACTCTTCAAGTATAAGTAGCCTAAGAAAAGCGCGGTAGACCTTATCTCGCCTTTCGGCGGATGCCAGGTTGTTTTCGCATTTAACCGTTTTTGTTTTACTGCTCTTTACAACATAGGTAGCTGGCGACTTGACCTTATTATCGATGCCCATTCTCTCATGCCTGTGAGCGCGCTGCATTACTTCTTCGTAGATATGAACACCATCTCCTGTAGTACGCTCATACACATAGTATTTGCCGTCCTCTCCATAAACTTGAGATTCGAGGATCCTTCTGCATGATATGAAATCAAAATCCTCATTGCTGCCTTCAGCAAAACTATAAGTACTCGTGCTGACAAAGCACCAGTCAGGTTTTCCGCACACCGGGCAAGGCTCGTGCCTTGTAACTTTCTTAATTTCTGAAATTCCAACTATTTGATGCGCCATATATTCGCCTCCCTTCATTTTTCGTCCACATTCCTAACTCGTGGGGTTGTGTCATCTTACTTGAAGATGTGAAAAAGAGGTACAAAACTGTACCTCTTTATGCCATATCAGTTTACTTTTGCCAGTCCTACCGGCATCACTTGATGCAGTGCCTTACTTGCTTTAAATTTTCTCCACTGCATTTCCTTTCGGTAAAGGTGCATTATCAGTTTATAAACCGCCTTTACAAAAGCTGTAGTAATCATCAGTACAAAAGTCACTGCCATGAACATAAGCATGACATATGCAATTACCGGGTTTTCTCCCGCTTTTGCAGCTGTTACTTCTAAGCTATTATAATCAGTTAGTCTAAGTAGAAAATCTAAAACAAAAAAGATAAGGTCTGTAAAGAAACTAATGACTACATTAAACATAAAAAACCTCCCTAAATAAAAAAACCGCTCACATGAACGGTTTAACATAATCGCCTCTTTAATTACATGAAAAAAGCACTGACCACAACTAAATGATCGGTGCTTTATGTTTTAAGACCTTGGTCAGCTCTCAGTCTGACGACACTCCAATAAAAATCTGGGTCGGTCTCCTTCATCGCTCTTATTCTTTCAAGGGCAGCTTCTTTTTGCTCTTCTTGCCACTTTAAGAATTCAACAACAGTCATTTTCTCAATTTTACTTGCAATATTCTCAGCCATGACTCGCCCTCCCTTTGGTATATTATAGCATAACTCAATTTGACTTTAAATTAATTATGTCAGTTATACCATCAATAAACATATTGATTCTCTTATCTTTACAGTGAAAGTAAATACTTCTACATTCTTTTGAGAAAAGGCGGTCTTTGCAATTCCAATCATTACAAGGTCTTCTTGCATAGTATTTAGCAAGGAAATAGCATTATAGAAAATTTTGTCCTTTTCTAACTTTCCTTCCAGTACATCCTTAATGACCAGTTTGTTGATGGAGTTAAGCTGAGTTTCGTCAATTTGCTTCCACGACTTGCTTTTCGATGTGATCCATCCATTCAGATGAAACTCTTCGAAAATGCTCACAAAGAGAACCAAAAAATAGATCACTGCCCATATGAGAGTAGAATACTCCTCATCAAAAGAAGTTCCAAAGAGACTAAATGCTAAACTCTCCTGAGTCACTTTTGAAACAATCAGTGAAATAATCATGTAGACCATACCAAAGAGTACAAAGAACCTTCTGGCTCTTTCATATCAAATTTCATTGATGCACTTGAGTTCTTTGCCACAAAAGACAAAATACCCAAGCAGCAAAGCTGTTGCAATCAGAAAAATAAGTACATAGTAAAACATATATTAACCTCCTTTCTGGGCAATAAAAAAAGCCTATCCTTTTGGATAGACTTATCGCCTCTTAAATAGTGCCACTCTTGGTGGGCTTTTGATTTGATGAAAAAAATAACTTATAATGTATATAATATATCATACAAAATCGTCATTTTCAACATTCTAAGGCTGAAAATAAGTTAGACGCAACTATAAAACGCATATTAACTTTTGGTCATGTTGCGCTAACCCTTTTCATTCTCGTCTATTGATCCATTTACCACATCATCAACACTCATAATCCTGATAGCGACCTTTGTCGATGCATAAACTAAAACTTGGTGCTGCTCAAGTTTCAGATTATGTTCTTTGATAAATTCACTACCCATGACCAGGAGTGGACCACCATATGCCGATCCGATTACATCTATGTCACCTCGCTGAATTAACCTATCCATAACTTCTTTAAACTTTTCTCGCTTGACCAACCGTTTTTGTATTAGACATCTATAACCATTTATCTCATTTGAATCAACGCGAAACACACCTCTGATGATGCCTTGATAAATTGTTGTAGATGGTAATATAAAGTAGTCCAAATGGGGGTGCGGACGTTTTTTTGGACAAATCTATACCTCCAGACCCAGTTTCTTTCGGTAAGAAATCGGGCTCAACCCACCTAGTGACATTTTTATTCGCTTCTCGTTATACCATC
>Ga0209794_1000963_pt1 | contig 28296 bp, 25 predicted proteins | sample EBPBio232013_DNA_FD_185869 | JGI IMG/M metagenome (GOLD analysis project Ga0209794, IMG submission 185869) | Wastewater treatment Type I Accumulibacter community from EBPR Bioreactor in Madison, WI, USA - Reactor 1_5/23/2013_ DNA (SPAdes)... | ecosystem: Engineered > Bioreactor > EBPR >... | reverse complement strand
CGCTGCATCAGAGCGGCAGCGGCTTCCGGGCCGGCGACCAGGCGGGCGACGTCGGCGCCGAGGCCGTTCAGCGCTTCGGGCAGGATGACGCAGGCATCGAGTACTTCCAGGTTGCGCTGCGGATCGTCGGTGAGCAGCAGGGCGGCGAGGCCAGCGGGAAATTGCGGGGCGTCGGCAAGAACGCGAACGAATCCGTGCTTCTGCTGCATCCGGGCAATGGCGCCTTCGAGGCGTTCGAGCGAGGTGGCGCCGGCTTTCAGTTCGATAATCATGGGCTGGGTGTCCTCAGGAATTCGGGGAGTTGGGGTTCGCGGTCGAGGTCGGCGAAAAAGGCCGACAGATCGGTTTCGCCCGCATTGACCGCGCTCAGTGCCGACAGCGCGGCATTGATGGCGGCAGCACGCTCGACCGGAATGACCTCGCGGGCGGCGTCGAGAAAGCAGAGCAGCCAGGTGCCCGGCGGCTGGGTTCCGACCAGGCGGATGTCGATGCTGAGCTCGCCGTCACGCCCCTGGCAGCGGGCGAAATGCTCGCCGCAATCAACTACCTGAACGGGTATGCCGAGGCACATCAGGCGGCTTCCGCGTTCAGGAAACGGGCGTCGCCCAGGCGGTAGGCCTGGTCGGCCGGTGGCCGGCCAGCTTCATAAACGTCCATGGCCAGCGCCCGGTCGGTGATTGCTTCGGCTGCACCTTCGCGGATGCTGCCGACCACGCCCCAGCGTTCCAGCCAGTCCAGCGCCAGATTCAGCGCCGGCGCCATCTGCGCCTTGACCACGTCGCGCAGGCTGCCGCCGTAGTCTTCCAGCTCTTCCGGCTGAACGCCGATCAGTACCAGTTCGGCCGGCAGCTTGCCGGTCAACGCGGCGGCCGCCAGTACCTCCTGGAAGCCGGTCTGGTGCAGGCTCATCTTCTTGGCACCCATGAACCGCGGCACCTGGTCGCCGACCACCTCGCGCAGGTCGCCCGGCGTGTCGCCGTAATCGACGGCGTCGAAGACCAGCAGACAGTCGGCTTCCTGCAAGTAGGGCAGCAGGTAGAGGCCCTGCGTGCCGCCGTCCATGACCGTGACGTTATCCGGGAAGCACCAGCCGGCGTTGAGCGCTTCGACGCAACGCACGCCGAAGCCTTCGTCGGCCCACAACAGGTTGCCGATGCCGAGTACGAGTATCCGTTTTTCCATGACTTCTTCCTTGGGGAAAAAGCCCCGGGCAGCCAGGCTGACCGGGGCAAACCTAACGCAAGGTAAATCTGTGCCGGTCAATCCTTGAACATCCGCCAGCCACTGACCATGGTCGAGATCAACGACTGACGGCTCATGATGTCCTCGCGGATCGCCGCGTAGATATGCACGACGGCAAAGGTCATCATGATCCACATGCCCAGTCGGTGCAGGTTGTGTACCTGCATGGAACCGCCCAGCGCGGGGATGACCCAGCCGAACAAGGTATCGCTCCAGGTTCCCAGACCGGCACCCTCGCTGTACAGCGCGAAGCCGGTGAACACCATGCCGACTGCCAGTACCGTGAAGAAAAAGAACATCATCAGCTGCGCCATCGGGTTGTGGCCGACGTATTTCTTCGGAGTTTTCTCCAGGAAGAGATACCAGCGCAGCTCGAAGAAGACTTCGCTCCACCACTCCTTGTTGGTGATCGGTAGCTTGAAGATCTGCCGTGCGTGGTGATTGCCGACCAGCGCCCAGTAGATGCGGCCGAGCAGACCGATGGCGAAGATGTAGGCGGCGGCGAAATGGGCGAAACGGATGTAGCCCATCAGGAAATTCTCCGCCGCCTCACCGGGTACCGATGGCAAGGGCAGACCGATGAAGTAGCCGGTGACCGCCAGCACTACCATGCACAGCGCGTTGATCCAGTGCCACAGACGCACCGGCGCCTCGTAGACATAGATCGAGCGTACCTGCCGGCCGTGCCGTTCGGCCTCCAGCATGTCCTGTTGTGAAAGCATGATTGCCTCCTTTCCGGACCGCTTAGCGGACCTTGACCGTCGTCATTTCCTGTCCGTCCGGGCTCATCACGTGTGTCGAGCAGGCCAGGCAGGGATCGAAGGAATGCAGCGTGCGCAGGATTTCCAGCGGCTCGTCGGCCTTGGCCACCGGGGTGTCCATCAGCGAGGCTTCGAAGGCGCCGATTTGGCCCTTGTGGTCACGCGGGCCGCCGTTCCAGGTGGTCGGCACGACGCACTGGTAGTTGTCGATCCTGGTGTCCTTGATCTTGATCCAGTGACCAAGCGCGCCGCGCGGAGCTTCGGTGAAACCGACGCCCTTGGCTTCTGCCGGCCAAGTCTTCGGTTCCCACTTGTCGATGTTGGCGGTGTTCAGGTCGCCGGCCTTCAGATTGGCCATCAGGCGGTCGAACTCGCGCGCCTGCAGCTTGACGCAGTAGGCTGTTTCCAGGCCGCGCGCGGCGGTGCGACCGAGCGTCGAGAACAGCGCGGTGACCGGCACGTCGAGGTGCTTGAGTGCGCCGTCGACCAGGCCGTGGATTTCCGGATACTGCTTGGGTTGCAGGTAGCCGAGCACCATCCGCGACAGCGGGCCGACTTCCATGGCGTGGCCGCGCCAGCGCGGGGCCTTGATCCAGGAATACTTGGCGCCTTCGTCAAGTTCCTTGATATTGGTCTTGGTGCCCTTGGTGTTCGGGCCGAGCACGAAATTCGGTTCGGTGACGCCGTCCCAGGGATGCAGGCCGAGGTTCTCGTCCGGGTACTTGTACCAGCTGTGGGCGACGTATTCCTGGACTTGTTCCGGATCACGCAGGTCGACCGGGTGAATTTCGTCGAGCTTGCCGTTGATGATCGCGCCGCGCGGCAGCATCAGGTTGCCGGCCGAGTAGTCGTTGGCCTTGAGCGGCACGTCGCCGTAGGACAGCAGGTTCTTCGACGACAGGCCGCCGCCGTACAGCCAGCCCTTGTAGAAGGAGCCGATGGCCAGCAGGTCGGGGATATAGACCTGTTCGACGAACTCGGTGCAGCGGTCGATGATGCTCTTGACCAGGTTCAGGCGCTCCATGTTGATGGCGCCGACGGCACCGGCGCCTTCCAGGTTGATCGCGCAGGGGACGCCGCCGACCAGCCAGTTCGGATGCGGGTTCTTGCCGCCGAAGATGGTGTGCACCTTGACGATTTCCTTCTGGAAATCGAGGGCTTCGAGGTAGTGGGCAACGGCCATCAGGTTGGCTTCCGGCGGCAGCTTGTACGCCGGATTACCCCAGTAGGCGTTGGCGAAGGGGCCGAGCTGGCCGGATTCGACGAACTTCTTCAGGCGATTCTGGATGTCGCGGAAGTAGCCCGGCGACGACAGCGGCCACGAGGAAATGCTCTGCGCCAGTTCCGAGGTCTTCTTCGGGTCGGCCTTCAACGACGACACGACATCGACCCAGTCGAGCGCATGCAGGTGGTAGAAGTGCACCAGATGGTCGTGAATGTAGAGATTCAGCTGCATCAGGTTGCGGATGATGTTGGCGTTGTCCGGAATCTGGATGCTCAGCGCATCTTCAACCGCCCGCACCGAAGTCAGCGCATGGGTGCCGGTGCACACGCCGCAGATGCGTTCGGTGAAAGCCCAGGCGTCGCGCGGATCGCGGCCCTTGAGGATGACTTCGAGACCGCGCCACATGGTGCCGGTGGATACCGCGTTGCGGATCACGTTGTTGGAATCGAGGTTCACTTCCACGCGCAGGTGGCCCTCGATGCGGCAGACCGGGTCAACGACCACACGCTTGCCGGAGTTGTCGAGCTTGAAGCCCTGAGTTTCGTAGGCGGCCATCTTACTTCTCTCCCTTCTCTTCTGCAGTCTCGCCGGCCTTCTGGCGGGCGCGGGCCAGCGCGGTCACGGCCGCATGCGCGGCGATCGCCGCACCAACGGTACCGGCAGCCACCTTGCCGACGGTATCGGCGTTCGATTCGACACCAAAGGCGTTGATGTCGGTGACGCGGTCGTAGAAGCTGCCCTTGTCCCAGAAGCCATCCTCGGAGCAGCCGATACAGCCGTGGCCGGATTGCACCGGCCAGCTGACGCCGCCGTTCCAGCGCATCGACGAACAGGCGTTGTAGGTGGTCGGGCCCTTGCAGCCCATCTTGTACAGGCAGTAGCCCTTGCGCGAACCCTCGTCGTCCCAGGCTTCGGCGAACTGGCCGGCGTCGAAGTGGCCACGGCGGTAGCACTTGTCGTGGATGCGCTGACCATAGAACATCTTCGGCCGACCCTGGCGATCAAGCTCGGGAATGCGGTCGAAGGTCAGCATGTAGGTGACAACACCGGTCATCACTTCGGGGATCGGCGGGCAGCCCGGGACATTGATGATCGGCTTGCCGGAAATCACCTTGTGCACCGGGGTGGCGCGCGTCGGGTTCGGCTTGGCGGCCTGCACGCAGCCGTAGGAAGCGCAGGCGCCCCAGGAGATGATGGCCTTGGCGTCGGCACAGGTTTCGCGCAGCTTCTCGATGAAGGGGCGACCGCCCTGGATGCAGAACATGCCGTCCTCGTTGAGCGGCGGATTGCCCTCGACGGCGACGATGTACTGGCCCTTGTACTTGCGCTTGACCTCTTCGAGGATTTCCTCGGCCTGATGGCCGGCGGCGGCCATCAGCGTATCGTCGTAATCGAGTGACAGCATCGACAGCACGACATCCTTGGTCAGCGGATGCGCCGAGCGGATGAAGGATTCGGTACAGCAGGTGCATTCCAGCCCGTGCAACCACAGGACCGGCGTGCGCGGTTTGGTTTCCATGGCCTGCGCGATGCGCGGCGCGGCGGCGCTGCCCAAGCCGAGCGAAGTCGCGGTCAGGCTGCAGAATTTCAGGAAGCTGCGCCGGGAAATCCCCTGGCGGCGCAGCACATCGTAAAAGGTTTCAGTCACAGCGCTTCCCCCCGTTGGTCAGAACTTGCAGTGCAGCTCTCAACGCAAGCCGCGTGCCACCAGGGTGGTATTCCATTTTGTTCTGATAAATCATGGTATTGACAGGAGCATGTGCAGTGTTGCCGGTGTCTGCTCGAGGGGTAGTGAAAGCATGAATTCCACTAGTGGAAAGTATTGATCCGGTCCGTGCGTGTGGCTGATCCAGCCGGATGAAACACGCTCCGCAGTTGATGAAGACAGGGCTTGATGTGTTGACTACAATCCGCCCATGCCTACCGTCGCCGAACTGATGACGCTGCACGCAGACAGCGTCCCGCCCGAAGCCACGCTTGCCGATGCGGCCTCGATGATGGTCGGGGCGCGTATTTCCTCCGTGGTCATCGTCGAGCAGGGGCGGGTGATTGGCATCCTCACCGAGCGCGACATGCTGCGAGCGATGCGTCACCACGACGACCCACAACGCCTGGTGCGCGAGTTCATGACCGCGCCAGTGCATACCGTCAGGAGTGATACCGAGGTCAGGGCGGCTTTCCGTCAGGCTTCGCGCCTGGGCATCCGCCACCTGGTGGTGACCGGGCAGGACGGTACCCTGCTCGGCATACTCAGCGAAACCGACTTCAGACGTTTTTTCGGACTCGATTTTTATCGTCATCTGAATACGGTCGAGGGCTTGATGGAGCGGGTGTTTCCCCGTCTGCCCCGCAGTGCGACGCTGGAGGAAGCGCTGGCGGCGATGGAGACAGCCAAGGCCAGCAGCGTGGTGGTGATGGATGGGGAAAACGCATGCGGCATCGTCACCGAACGCGACGTGGTCAGGCTCTATCTGAAGGGGGAAGGTAATCCTCCATTGTTCGCGGTAATGACACATCCGCTGGCCAGCGTCGGTCCGGAAACATCGGCGGCGGAAGCCGCGGCGATGATGCTCGAAGCGCGTATCCGGCACCTTATCGTGGTCGATCAGGATGGGCGTCTGATCGGCTTGCTGACCGAACACAGCCTGATCCGGCCATTGGAGATGGATCTCCTCGACGAGGCCATCAGCGAACAGCGCGGCCTGCAGACACGCTACGACGAGGCCCTGCTCATCCGCAATGCGGCAATGGCCGGAATGCTGCGCGGCGAGCGCCTGGAAAACCTGCTTGAACTGGTGGTCCTGTCGGCTGAGCACGAGGTTTCCGGGGTCAAGTGCTCGATCATGCTGGTTACGCCCGACGGCGCCGCCCTGCGTCTGGCGGCCGCCCCCAGCCTGCCCGAGGCCGCCCAGGCGTGCCTGGAAAAAGTTGAAATCGGCCCGGGGGTGGGTGTGTCAGGGGCCGCAGCCTGGGCGCGCGGCGAAGCCTTCATCGAAGACATATTCAGCCAGCCCGAGGGGGCGCAATATCGCCATTTTGCCACGCTCTGCGGCGCCCGCTCCGGCTGGGCGGAAGCGCTGATCGGCCCCGATCAGCGGCTGCTTGGCACCTTTGCTGCCTACCGTGAGAACACCGGACGGCTACCGGAGAGCATACGCGCGACTGTGCACCAGGCCAGCCAGCTTGCCACCCTGCTGATCGCCCAGCGGCGCCAGTCGGACGAATTACAGGATAGCCGGAATACCTTCCACCAGATGTTCGAAACGGTGGCCAACGCGCTTTTCGTGCTCGACGCCGACGCTCGTTTTCTTGATGCCAATCAGGCCGCCGAAGAGATCAGCGGCTATAGTCGTGAAGCCCTGCGTGGACGCAGTCCCATCGAGATGGCTGTAAGTGGACTGACCCGGACCGAAGAAACCTCACGGGCGATACGCCTCGCGCTTGAAGGCGAGCCGCAGTCCATCGAGTATTGGGGGCGCAGGCAGGACGGTCAGATCGTGCTGATCCGCGTGCAGATGACGGCGACCTGCTACGCCGCTCAGGCAGCCGTGATTGCCAGCGCGATCGACATCACCACCAGCCGCTCCGAGGAGTTGCGGCTGGGCATCGAGCGCGATCTGGCCAATGCCCTGGCGCAAGGTGGTGATCAGCATGCCTTGCTGGGTACCATGCTCGAACTGGCCCTGCGCTTCCCCGAGTTCGATTGTGGCGGCATTTACTGGCGCAGTCCGGGTGGCGACTATGAACTTCAGGTGCACCACGGCTTGTCTGCTGGTTTTGTCGAGAGTTACGGCCGCCAGGCGGCGGCCTCGCCGATCGCTGCCTGCTGCGATGCCCAGAAAGTGGTCTGCAACTGTCAGCATTGTTGTTGCCGGAACGATGAATGCGAGCTCGGCGATTGCCCGCTGCTCAAGTCCGAAGGCCTGCGCTGCCTGCTGCTGCAACCCATCGTTGTCGATGGTCAGCCGATTGCCTGCCTGATGCTGGCCGGCCATCATACCGACCAGATATCTTCGGCGAACTGCCTGGCCACCCAGAGCATCGCCAGGCAATTCGCGCTGGCGCTGGAGCGGCAGGTCATCGAGGAGCGCCAGCGCCTGGCCGCCAGCGTCTTCGCCAATGCCCACGAGGGCATCGTCATTACTGACATTGGCGGGCGCATCGTCGAGGTGAATCCGACTTTCACCGAGCTCACCGGTTTCGAGCGGGAGGACGCCATCGGGCAAACTCCCCGTCTGCTCGGTTCCGGTCACCATGACGACAGTTTTTACGCTGCGATGTGGCAGGCCATACTCAAGGACGGTCACTGGCGCGGCGAAGTCTGGAACCGCAAGAAAAGCGGCGAAATATTCGTCGAGCTTCTGACCATTTCCGCAGTGCGTAGTCCGGATGCCAAGATCACCCATTTTGTCGGCATCTTCTCCGACATCACCCTGATCAAGGAACATCAGCAGCGCCTCGAACATCTGGCTCATTTCGACCCGCTGACCCAGTTGCCCAACCGCATGCTGCTGGCCGACCGCCTGCAACTGGCGATGGCTCAGGCGAACCGCTCCCAGGCCTTGCTGGCGGTCTGCTATCTCGATCTTGACGGTTTCAAGCCGGTCAACGACGAGTTCGGCCATGCCGCCGGCGATCGTCTGCTCATTGAAGTCGCCCAGCGACTCAAGGCCTGCGTTCGCGGTGGAGATACGGTCGCCCGCCTGGGCGGTGACGAGTTCGTGTTGTTGCTGGCTGGCCTCAGCGATGTCCGCGAGTGTGACCAGGCGCTGAGTCGTGTTTCTGCCTCGCTCGTCCATCCCTTCTCGGTGGGCGGTGAAGAAGTTTCGATCTCGGCCAGCATCGGAGTCACGCTTTATCCCAACGATGGTTCGGACGCCGACACCTTGCTGCGCCACGCGGATCAGGCGATGTACGTCGCCAAGCAGGCCGGGCGTAACCGGCACCACCTGTTCGACCCCGAGAATGACCGGCGCGCCCGCCGGCGCCGCGACGATCTCGCCCGGATCGCTCAGGCGCTGGCCAACAAGGAATTTGTCCTCTATTACCAGCCAAAGGTGGATATGCGTCAAGGCCGGGTGATCGGCGCCGAGGCGTTGATCCGCTGGCAGCACCCGGAACTCGGCCTGCGCCTGCCGCAGGAGTTCCTGCCGGCAGTCGAAGGCAGCGAGCTGGCCATTGAAATCGGTAACTGGGTCATCCGCGAGGCGCTCGATCAGCTCTCCGCCTGGGCCCGGGCGGGCATCGACCTGGCGGTGAGCATCAACATCGCCGGCGAACACCTGCTGCATCGGGGATTCACCGACATGCTGGCGCAGCAACTGCTCGCCCATCCGGAGGTCCCTCCCTCGCGACTGGAGCTTGAGGTACTGGAAACTGCAGCCATCGAGGACATCGGTCGCGCCGCCCTGCTCTTCGAGAATTGCCGCAAACTCGGCGTCAGTTTTGCCCTTGACGATTTCGGTACCGGCTATTCCTCGCTCACCTACTTCCGCCGGCTGCCGGCGGAGATGCTCAAGATCGACCAGTCCTTCGTCCGCGACATGCTTGACGATCCGGAAGACCTGGCGATCGTTGAAGCAGTCATCGGCCTGACCCGGGCCTTCCGTCGCCGGGTCATTGCTGAAGGGGTCGAAACCAGCGAGCACGGCTTGCTGCTGATTCACCTTGGCTGCGACCTGGCGCAGGGCTTCGGTATTGCCCGACCCATGCCGGCCGGGCAGCTGCCCGGCTGGTTACGCGACTACACGCCCGATCCGCGCTGGAACGCCGCGGCCGACGGGAGTTTTGCTCAATCCTATCTGCCGGCCCTGATCGCGCGGCTTCAGACGAGCAGGCGGTAGGCGGGCGAACTCAGGCTGCGTACCGCGGCCAGCAGGGCGTCGATGGCCTTGGGGCGGACGAAACAACTGCGCCAGGCCAGGGCGACCCGCCGTGACGGCTCGGGCGGGGTGAACGGAATGACGCTGATCATGTCGTTGCTGTAAGGGTGCTGCAGGGCTCCGTCGGGCAATACCGAGACGCCCAGCCCCGAGGCAACCATGCAGCGGATGGTGCCGATGGAATGTCCAAGGCGGACATCGGTCTCCGGGCTGCTGACCTGCGGGCAGGCGCCCAGCACCTGGTCGCGAAAGCAATTGCCGGCCTTGAGCAGCAGGATTTCATCGCCAGCGACCTCTTCCGGGGCAATGGCGGCGCGCTTTTCCCAGGGATGGCCGCGCGGCACGATGACCTTGAACACTTCGTCGTACAGCGGCCGTGTGAGCATGCCGGGTGAATCGAAGGGCAGGGCAAGAATGGCAACGTCGATGTCGTTTTCGCGCAGCATCTCGGCCAGGTTGGCAGTCATGTTCTCTTCGATCACCAGCGGCATGTTCGGTGCCACCGCCTTCAGCGAATGAATCAGCTGGGGCAGCAGGTAGGGGCCGATGGTGTGGATCACGCCCAGGCGCAGCATCCCTTCCAGTTGATCGCGTCCCCGCTGGGCAATCTGGCGAACCTTTTCGGCCTCGACCAGCGCAGTCTGCGCCTGTTCGACCACCCGGGCGCCGACCAGGCTGGGGCTGACGAAGCCCTTGCCGCGCTCGAACAACTGCACACCCAGTTCATCTTCCAGACGGGCGATGGCGACGCTGAGGGTGGGCTGACTCACCGAACAGCGTTCGGCGGCGCGGCTGAAGTTCCTTTCCTGGGCAAGCGCAACGATATAGCGCAACTCGGTCAAGGTCATGGGCGGCACTCCTTTCCAGCGGGATCATACCCGCATGCACCATAGGGTGTTCCTATGGTCTCTATAGTTTAAATCCATTAAAAACATTGACTTGTGTCAACTTTAACAAATTCGATCGGCACAAAATGCAGAAACATACTTTTATCAACGAGGGAGAAACATGATGAAACGTACCGTTCTGGCGACCGCTGTCGCCCTGGTATCCGGATTCGCCATTCACACCGCAGCCGTTGCTGCCGCCGGCGAACCGATCCAGCCGATCAAGCCGCCGGCCAGCATCAATATCGGCATGGTCGAGCTGGGCAAGAAGCTGTATTTTGATCCGCGCCTGTCCAAGTCCGGGATCATGTCCTGCAACACCTGTCACAACCTGTCGATGGGCGGTACCGACAACATCCCGACCTCAGTCGGCGACAAGTGGCAGCAAGGCCCGATCAACGCGCCGACCGTGCTCAATTCCAGCCTCAACCTGGCCCAGTTCTGGGATGGCCGTGCTGCCGACCTCAAGGCCCAGGCCGGCGGTCCGATTGCCAACCCGGGTGAAATGGCGTTCACGCATACCCTGGCGATCAACGTCCTCGAATCGGTTCCTGCCTACGTCCGCGAGTTCAAGATGGTCTTCGGCAAGGACAAGATCGATATCGACCAGGTGACCACCGCCATCGCCGAATTCGAGAAGACCCTGGTCACCCCGAATTCCCGCTTCGACCAGTGGCTGCTCGGCAAGAAGGATGCCCTGACCAAGCAGGAACAGGAAGGTTACGCGCTGTTCAAGGATAGTGGCTGCGTCGCCTGTCACAATGGCGAAGCCGTCGGCGGCAATTCATTCCAGAAGATGGGCATCGTTGAGCCGTACAAGGGCAACATGCCTGACGGCCGTGCCGCCGTCACCGGCAAGGATGATGACCGCTTCAACTTCAAGGTGCCGACCCTGCGCAACGTCGAACTCACCTATCCGTACTTCCATGATGGTGCCGCCAATACGCTGACCGAAGCGGTCGACGTGATGGGCCGCCTGCAACTGGGTCGCAAGTTTACCAAGGAAGAAAACGCTAAGATCGTCGCCTTCCTGAAGACCCTGACCGGTGATCAGCCGACTTTCACGCTGCCTATCCTGCCGCCGTCTTCGGACGCAACTCCACGGCCGACGCCGTTCAAGTAAGCGGTCACTTTCCACCTCTCTTTTTTTGGGGGCTTCGGCCCCCTTTTTTTCCTGTTTGATTCACCTCAATCTGTCGGTACACTTGCGCGTCCATAATCTGCACCTGATTTTTCAGGGTATTCAACATGCTGGAAGCTGACAATCTGGAATGCGTGCGCGGCGAGCGCCGTCTTTTTTCAGGCCTCGGCTTCAAGCTCGATGCCGGAGAGTTACTCTATCTGCAGGGCCGCAACGGTGCAGGAAAGACCAGCCTGCTGCGCATGTTGATCGGTCTGTTGCCCCCGGAAAGCGGTGAAATCCGCTGGCACGGCAAACCGATCCGCCGGCAGGCCGACGACTATCACGCTGCCCTCTGTTACCTCGGCCACCTGAATGCCATCAAGGAAGAGTTGACTCCACTCGAAAATCTTCTTGCTGCTGCCCGCCTGGCCGGCGAGGACTTGTCCGTGGATGACGCCATCGATGCGCTCGAACAGGTCGGCCTTGCCGGGCGCGAGGACCTGGCCTGCAAATATCTGTCGCAGGGCCAGAAACGCCGGGTCGCACTGGCCCGTCTGGTGATCGACCGGCGGCCATTATGGATTCTCGACGAACCCTTCGTTGCCCTCGATGTCTCCGCCGTCGACTGGCTGGCCGGCATCATTTCCGGTCACTTGCAGCGTGGCGGCATGGCCGTGATGACCACGCATCAGCTGGTTGCCATTCCCGCTGGCACCGTGCGCGAACTGCGCATCGGCTGAGGACGCTCCATGCCCAACATCGTTTTCTCCGTGATCGCCCGCGACCTGAAATTGGCCATGCGCCGCCAGGCCGACATCGTTTCCGCGTTGTTCTTTTTCGTCATTGTCGTCAGCCTGTTCCCGCTCGGCATCGGTCCGGAAGTCGACCTGTTGCGTCAGCTGGCACCCGGTATCCTGTGGGTTGCCGCACTCCTGGCCACGATGCTCTCGCTGCCCCGCCTGTTCGCCGACGACTATCGCGACGGTACGCTCGAACAGCTGGCGCTTGCGCCGCATCCCCTTGGGCTGGTTGTTACCGGAAAAGTGATTGCTCACTGGCTGGTTTCCGGTCTGCCGCTGGCACTGATCACCCCCGTGCTTGGCATTCAGTTCGATTTGTCGACCGATGCCCTGCTGGTGTTAACCGGCGCCATCTTGATCGGTACCCCGGCCTTGTCCGGCATCGGTGCGATCGGCGCGGCGCTGACCCTGGGGCTGCGCGGTGGCGGGATTCTTTTGTCGCTACTTGTTCTCCCCCTCTACATTCCAGTGCTAATATTCGGCGCTGGCGCAGTTGACGCGACGGTGTCCGGTCTCGGGGGGGAAGGACATCTATCACTGCTCGCTGCAATGACCATCGCTGCAATCGGTTTTGCCCCCTGGGCGTCGGCTGCGGCCCTGAAGATCGCCCTCGAATGAACGACCGTTTCAATCTCTACCGCTTCGCTGCTCCGGCCACCTTCTACCCCCTGGCCGGCAAGATGATCCCCTGGTTTGTCGCCGCCGGCATCCTGTTCGGCCTGGCCGGTCTGTATATCGGCATGCTGGTCGCGCCGACCGATTTCCAGCAGGGCGAAGGTTACCGAATCATTTTTGTCCACGTTCCGACTTCGTGGATGAGCATGTTCATCTACCTGGTGATGGCTTTCTGGGCCGCCATTGGCCTGGCCTTCAACACCCGCCTGTCGGGAATGATGGCCCGGGCGCTGGCGCCGACCGGTGCGCTGATGGCTTTCCTCTCGCTGTGGACCGGCGCCCTGTGGGGCAAGCCGATGTGGGGGACCTGGTGGGTCTGGGATGCCCGGCTGACTTCCGAGTTGATCCTGCTCTTCCTCTACATCGGCTACATGGCCCTGGTCGCCGCCATCGACGATCCGCGCCGCGGTGACAAGGCCGGCGGCATCCTGCTGCTGGTTGGCGTGGTCAACATTCCGATCATTTATTTCTCGGTAAAGTGGTGGAACACGCTGCACCAAGGTTCCAGCGTCAATCTGACCAAATCGTCGATGGCTGAAATCATGCTCTGGGGCATGTTGCTGATGGCACTGGCCTTCTGGATGTATTCGATCGCCATCGCCTTGGCCCGGGTGCGCACCATCATGCTCGAGCGCGAGCGCCATACGGATTGGGTCAGACAGGAACTGGCAGGAGACTCCCAATGATCTACTGGAACAGTTTTTCGGATTTCCTCGCCATGGGCGGCTACGGGCTTTACGTCTGGGGCTCCTTTGGTGTCACCACCTTGATCATGGTGCTGGAACCGATTGCCGTTGCGCGCAATCGCAAGACCACCATTGCCCGTCTCAAGCGCCAGTTGCGCGCCGAATCCCGGAGTACCGAAGCATGAAGTCCCGTCACAAGAAGCTGGCGCTGATCGGCGGCGCCGTCGCACTCATCGGCATCATTGCCGCGCTGGTGCTCAACGCATTGAACAGCAACATCGCCCTTTACATATCGCCGACCGATGTTGCCCAAGGCAAGGCGCCGGCTGACAAGCTGTTCCGCATCGGTGGCCTGGTCAAGGAGGGCAGCATCCAGCGACAGGCCGACGGCGTCACCATCCGCTTCATCATTACCGATACCGAAAAAGACATCACCGTCGACTACGTCGGCATCCTTCCCGACCTGTTTTCGGAAGGCAAGGGGGCCGTCGCCCAGGGCCGCCTGTTGCCGGATGGCACGTTCAAGGCCCAGGAAGTCCTGGCTAAACACGACGAGAACTACATGCCGCCAGAGGCGGCCAAGGCACTTGAGGATGCTCACGCCCGCGGCGTGCAGCGTCAGGCCGAGCAAGAAGCTGCCAAGGCAGCGCAACCGAAAGCGAGCTACTGAGCATGATTCCCGAACTCGGCCATTTCGCCCTGATCTTTTCCGCCATCGTTGCCCTGCTGCTCGGTACCTTGCCCCTGATCGGTGCTCATACCGGGCGACTGGCCTGGATGGCCCTGGCCAGACCGGCCACCGATGCCTTTGCGCTGCTGGTCACATTTTCCTTCCTCTGCCTGACCTGGGCCTTCGTTGCCAACGATTTCTCCGTGGTCTATGTTGCCCAGCATTCCAACTCGCTGTTGCCCATCGAGTACCGCATGTCGGCCGTCTGGGGCGGACACGAGGGTTCCCTGTTGCTGTGGATGCTGATGATGTCCTGGTGGGCCCTCGCCGTGCGCATCTTCTCGCGGCAATTGCCTGAACGCATGCTGGCCCGTGTGCTGGGTACGCTCGGTCTGGTCTGCTTTGGTTTCCTGCTGTTCATCCTGTTTACTTCGAACCCCTTCGAGCGCCTGCTTCCCGGTGTCGCCGAGGGGCGCGACCTCAACCCCTTGCTCCAGGATCCCGGCCTGATCATTCACCCGCCGCTGCTCTACATGGGGTATGTCGGCTTCTCGGTGGCTTACGCCTTCGCCATCGCTGCACTCCTTTCCGGCAAGCTCGACGCCGCCTGGGCACGCTGGTCGCGGCCCTGGACCGCTGCGGCCTGGGCTTTTCTGACGCTTGGCATTGCGATGGGCTCGTGGTGGGCCTATTACGAACTGGGCTGGGGCGGTTGGTGGTTCTGGGACCCGGTCGAAAACGCCTCCTTCATGCCCTGGCTGGTCGGTACTGCCCTGATGCACTCGCTGGCGGCGACGGAAAAGCGCGGCAGCTTCAAGAACTGGACGGTATTGCTGGCAATTTCCGCTTTCTCGCTGTCGTTGCTCGGCACCTTCCTGGTTCGTTCCGGCGTGCTGACCTCGGTGCACGCCTTCGCCACCGACCCGACCCGCGGCATCTTCATCCTCATTTTCCTGGTCGCCGTGGTTGGTACCTCGCTCGCCCTCTTTGCCTGGCGGGCGCCGACGGTAGGGCTCGGTGGCAAGTTCGGGCTGGTCTCGCGCGAGTCGCTGTTGCTGACCAATAACGTCCTGCTCGTCGTCGCCTGTGCCACCGTCCTGCTCGGTACGCTTTACCCGCTGCTGGTCGATGCCCTCGGTCTGGGCAAGATATCGGTCGGGCCGCCGTATTTCGATGCGGTATTCGTACCGGTGATGCTGCCGGTACTCTTCCTGATGGGCGTGGCCCCCTTCGCCCGCTGGAAGCAAGCCTCGATTCCGGAAATCCTGCGCACCGTTCGTTGGGCGCTGGCTGCGGCCGCGGTGGTCGCCATCGCACTGCCCTTGATCTACGGCCAGTGGAAGACCATGACCGCGATCGGTATCCTGCTTGCTGCCTGGATCGTGTTCACCGCCAAACTGAATTATCTGCAACGGGCGATGGCGACCCGTGGCGAGCGCAGCTTGCTTGCTTCGCTGTTCTCGCAGCCGGCCAGTTTCACCGGCATGCACCTGGCGCATATCGGCGTTGCCGTCTTCCTGGTCGGCGTCACCATGGTGACTTCCTATGAGGAGGAAAAAGATCTCAAGATGGCGCCCGGCCAGACTGTCGAGGTCAGCGGCTACAGCTTCACTTTCAATGGCGTGCGCTCGGTCCAGGGCCCGAACTACCTGGCTGCGCAAGGGGATTTCGACCTGTCGCTGAATGGGCGCTTCCTGCGCAAGCTCGATCCGGAGAAGCGCAACTATTTCTCCTCGACCATGCCGATGACCGAAGCCGCCATTGACGCCGGCCTGTGGCGCGACGTTTATGTTTCCCTGGGCGAGCCGATCAACCCCGACCAGCCGCAGGGAGAATGGGCAGTGCGCGTTTATTACAAGCCCTTCGTTGACTGGATCTGGGGTGGTTGCGTAATCATGGCCCTGGGGGCGGCAATCGCCATGTTCGACCGTCGTTACCGCAATCGCCGCAAGTCGGGAGGCTCACCGGCATGAATCGCTACTACTGGATACTCGGTGCCTTCGCGGCACTGGTCGTCTTGCTCGCTGTCGGGCTCAACCTGAACCCACGCGACGTGCCTTCGCCGCTGGTCGGCAAGCCGGCACCGGCCTTCCGCTTGGCCGTCCTCAACCAGCCCGGACAGACCATGGGCCCGGAAGACATGAAGGGCAAGGTCTGGCTGCTCAATGTGTGGGCTTCCTGGTGTGTTTCCTGCCGTGAGGAGCATCCGGTATTGGTCGAGTTTTCCCGGCGCGGCAGCGGTACTCCGGTGGTCGGCTTGAACTACAAGGAGTTGCGTGGCGATGGCGCCATCGACATGCGCCGCGTCCCCGCCGAGCAGGAGGTTCCCCTTGCCCTGGAGCGCGCCAACGGCTGGTTGCAGGCGCATGGCGATCCTTATCTGCTGACCGTGATGGACATCGATGGTCGGGTTGGTATCGACTATGGTGTCTATGGCGTCCCGGAAACCTATGTCATCGACAAAAACGGGATCATCCGGATGAAGCACACTGGTCCGGTCAGCCCGCAGGTTCTCGGTGAGAAGATTCTGCCCCTGGTCGCGGAGCTCAACAAATGAAGCTTTTCTCCTGCCTCATTTTCTTGCTGGGCTTACTGTCAGGACCGGTGTTCGCCACTGCTACCAACGAAGCCGCAGTGGCCGATGACCCCGTCGCCGAAAAGCGGCTGCAGGAGTTGTCCAAGGAGCTGCGCTGCCTGGTTTGCCAGAACGAGACCATTGCTGGCTCCAACGCCGAACTGGCTGTCGACCTGCGCCGGGAGATCCGCGGCATGATTCGTGATGGTCGTTCCGACAACGAAATCCTCGATTTCATGGTCAGCCGCTACGGCGATTTCGTGCTCTACCGGCCACCGGTCAAGGGCATCACCATCCTGCTCTGGGCAGGTCCCATTGCCTTGCTGCTGATCGGCCTGCTGGTCATGCGCAGCTATCTCAAGCGCCGTAACAGCCGGGTTGCCAGCAATAGCCCGCTGTCTGCAGAGGAAACCCGCCGGGCCGAAGCCCTGCTCAAGGAAATCGAAGACAAATGACTCAGTTTGCCATCTACGCCGCACTGATTGTTCTGGCGAGCTTAGCCCTGTTGCTGCCTGGCCTGTGGTTCGGCAGGCGTCGCCAGGTCAGCGCAGCCGACCGCAAGGCAGCCAACCTGGAGATTTTTCGTGACCAGCTCGCCGATCTGGAGAATGAACTTCGGGATGGCAACATCACCACCGAAGAGTTCGAGCAGACGAGTGCCGAACTGAAGCGGCGATTGCTTGAAGAGGTTGATGGCGAGACTGTAAGCGAAGGGGAAGAAGCCAGCCGGCGCAGCCGGCCCACTGCTGTCGCGTTGCTCGTGCTACTGCCTGTTGGGGCTCTGCTGGCCTACATGCTGCTCGGCAACCCGAAAGCCATCGATCCGGCCAACACTGCACCGCAGAAGCAGATGACCGCTGCCGACATCGATGCCATGGTCGCCAAGCTGGCCGCGCGCATGGAGAGCAACCCCGATGACATGAACGGTTGGGTGATGCTCGGCCGCTCTTACAAGATGCTGGGCCGTTACGATGAGGCTGTTGCTGCCTACAGCAAGGCAGAGGCCTTTATCGACCAGGATCCCGAGTTGCTGGCGAGTTATGCCGAAACCCTGGCCATGGCCAGCGGCAAGGGGCTGACCGGCAAGGCCAAGGAGTTGATCGACAAGGCCCTCAAGCTTGATCCCAAGCACGCTCACACCCTGTTCCTGGCCGGTGCTGCTGCCATGGAAGCGGGTGATGCGAAGAACGGCATCGCCTACTGGGAAGCCCTGCTACCCCAGGTCGAAGCTGGCTCGGAGCTGGATCAGATGCTGCGCAAGGGCATCGACGAGATGAAGAAAGCGAAGTGATTTTCCGGCCCGCCTCGTTCGTGGGCCGGCAAATCAGTTCAGGTTGAGGCAGGAACGAGCGGGGGTGGCACCATTCCCTGCTCCATCATTTCGGTTTCCAGCTTGATTCTCAGCGCCAGCAAGCCGTGCAGGGATTCACGAGCCTTGTCTTCTGCCCAACCCTCGTGATGCATGCGGATACAGGCATCGATTTCGTGCCGATTGGACAGGTTCACGCCGCAAATCATCGCGTACTTGTGAATTTCGTGATCGAGTTCAGCAAGCTCCCGACCGTAGTGTTCATAACCGCTCATCGTGCGCTTTCGAAAAAAAAGGCCTGCATCAAAGCAGGCCTTTGTCATTTGCCATGATCAAGAGTTTATTCGAACTCGATGATCACCTGGTCGACCGACAGGCTTTCGCCGACGGCGGCGGAGATCTTCTTCACCTTGCAGTCCTGCTCGGCCTTGAGGATGTTCTCCATCTTCATCGCTTCGATGACCGCCAGCTTCTCGCCGGCCTTCACTTCCTGGCCAACCTTGACCGCGACGTCGCGCAGCAGGCCGGGCATCGGCGACAGCAGGAACTTCGACAGATCGGGCGCCGGCTTCTCCGGCATCAGTGCCAGCAGTTCCGCTGCACGGGCGCTCATCACCATGAAGTCGGCGCGGGTGCCCCAGTGGAACAGCGAGTACTTGGTCTTGTGGCGCTCGACCTGCAGCGTGAATTCCTGACCGTTGCAGGTACCGACGAACAGCGACTCGCCCAGCTTCCAGTCGGACAGGATCTCGTAGGGCTGGCCGTTGTACTCGACGTGGTAGCCACCGGGGATCGGACGCGCCGTGACCGGATGGTTTTCCTTCTGGTCGCCGTTCAGGCGAACCACCATCCACTGGTCGCCGACGATGCGCTCATGGCCCTGCAGCTGACCGCTGATCGAGGCTGAACGGTCGGTGAAGGCGCGATAGACGTAGGCGGCGACCGAGACCAGCAGCGCCGGATCGTCGTGCGGCACCATCGAGGCGTCGAAGCCGGTCGGGTAGTGCTTGGGGATGAAGCCGGTGTCGAAGATGCCGGAATGGAACACCGGGTGCTGCATCAGCGCCGCCTGGAACGGGATGTTCGAGGAAATGCCGCGGATGACGAAGGCGTTCAGCGCGTCGCGCATGCGGGCAATCGCCGCGTTGCGGTCCTTGCCGTGCACGATCAGCTTGGCGATCATCGAGTCGTAGAACATCGAGATTTCGCCGCCGTCGTAGACGCCGGTGTCGACGCGGGTCGTGCCCTGGGCGTCGGTCGATTCGGCCGGCGGCAGGAACTTGACCAGACGGCCGGTGGAAGGCAGGAAGCCGCGGAACGGGTCTTCGGCGTTGATCCGGCATTCCATCGCCCAGCCGTCGATCTTGACGTCGGCCTGGGTGAGCGGCAGCTTTTCGCCGTAGGCGACGCGGATCATCTGCTCGACCAGGTCGAGGCCGGTGATCAGCTCGGTGACCGGGTGTTCCACCTGCAGGCGGGTGTTCATTTCCAGGAAGTAGAACTCCTTGGTCGCACCGGAAACGACGAATTCGACCGTACCGGCCGACTCGTAATTCACCGCACGGGCCAGGGCCACGGCCTGTTCGCCCATTGCCTTGCGCATCTCGGCGTCAACGAAGGGGCTCGGCGCCTCTTCGATGACCTTCTGGTGGCGACGCTGGATCGAGCAGTCGCGCTCGTTCAGGTACACGTAGTTGCCGTGGCTGTCGCCGAGCACCTGGATTTCGATGTGGCGCGGTTCCAGCACGTACTTCTCGATGAAGACGCGGTCGTCGCCGAAGGAGTTGCGGGCTTCGTTGACACAGGAGGAGAAACCTTCGTGCGCTTCGGCGTCGTTGTAGGCCACGCGCAGACCCTTGCCGCCGCCGCCGGCGGAGGCCTTGATCATCACCGGGTAGCCGATCTTCCTGGCGATTTCCACGGCGGCGTCAGGACCGTCGATGGCATCGTTGTGGCCGGGGATGGTGTTGACCTTGGCTTCGATGGCCAGCTTCTTGGACTCGATCTTGTCGCCCATCTTGGCGATCGAGTAGTGCTTCGGACCGATGAACTTGATGCCTTGCTCTTCCAGACGACGCGAGAACTCGGCGTTTTCCGACAGGAAGCCGTAGCCCGGATGCACCGCTTCAGCACCGGTCTGCTTGCAGGCAGCGATGATCTTGTCGGCAACCAGGTAGGACTCTTTCGAGGCGGCCGGGCCGATGCAGACGGCTTCGTCGGCCATGTCGACGAACAGGGCGTCCTTGTCGGCCTCGGAATAGACGGCGACGGTGGCGATGCCCATCTTGCGGGCAGTCTTGATGACGCGGCAGGCAATTTCACCGCGGTTGGCGATCAGAATTTTCTTGAACATGTTCCTTTTTCTCCCTGACGCTTACAGAGGAATGTTGCCGTGCTTGCGCCACGGATTTTCGAGTTTCTTGTCGCGCAGCATGGCCAGCGAGCGGGCGATCCGCTTGCGCGTGGCGTGCGGCATGATCACGTCGTCGATGAAGCCACGGGCGCCGGCGACGAACGGATTGGCGAACTTTTCCTTGTATTCGGCTTCGCGCTGGGCGAGCTTGGCGGGATCGTTCTTTTCCTCGCGGAAGATGATCTCGACCGCGCCCTTCGGGCCCATGACGGCGATTTCAGCGGACGGCCAGGCGAGGTTGACGTCGCCGCGCAGGTGCTTGGACGACATCACGTCGTAGGCGCCGCCGTAGGCCTTGCGGGTGATGATGGTGACCTTGGGCACGGTGCATTCGGCGTAAGCGTAGAGCAGCTTGGCGCCGTGCTTGATGATGCCACCGTATTCCTGCGTGGTGCCCGGCATGAAGCCCGGCACATCGACGAAGGTGACGACCGGGATGTTGAAGGCGTCGCAGAAGCGGACGAAGCGGGCGGCCTTGATCGACGACTTGATGTCCAGGCAGCCGGCCAGCACCAGCGGCTGGTTGGCGACGATGCCGACCGGATGGCCGTCCATGCGGCCGAAACCGATGATGATGTTCTTGGCGTAGTCAGCCTGCAGTTCGAAGAAATCGTTGTCATCGACCACCTTGATGATCAATTCCTTCATGTCGTACGGCTTGTTCGCGTTGTCCGGCACCAGGGTGTCGAGCGAATAGTCGAAGCGGTCAACCGGGTCGTTGGTCGGCGTGACCGGCGGCTTTTCCTTGTTGTTCGACGGCACGAAATTCATGAAGCGGCGCAGCATGGAGAGCGCTTCGACGTCGTTCTCGAAGGCCAGGTCGGCGACACCGGACTTGGTCGTGTGGGTCACGGCGCCGCCCAGTTCCTCGGCGGTGACGTCTTCGTGGGTCACGGTCTTGACCACTTCCGGACCGGTCACGAACATGTAGGACGAGTCCTTGACCATGAAGATGAAGTCGGTCATCGACGGCGAGTACACCGCGCCGCCGGCGCAGGGTCCCATGATCATCGAGATCTGCGGCACGACGCCGGAGGCCATCACGTTGCGCTGGAAGACGTCGGCGTAGCCACCGAGCGAGGCGACGCCTTCCTGGATGCGGGCGCCGCCCGAGTCGTTGAGGCCGATCACCGGGGCGCCGACCTTCATCGCCTGGTCCATGACCTTGCAGATCTTCTCGGCGTGGGTTTCCGACAGCGAGCCGCCGAACACGGTGAAGTCCTGCGAGAAGACGAAGACCAGACGGCCGTTGATCGTGCCGTAGCCGATGACGACACCGTCACCCGGGGTCTTCTCGGCCTGATCCATGCCGAAATCGACGCAGCGGTGTTCCTTGAACATGTCCCATTCCTCGAAGGAACCGGGATCGAGCAGCAGTTCGATGCGTTCGCGGGCAGTCAGCTTGCCCTTCTTGTGCTGGCTGTCGATGCGCTTCTGGCCACCGCCGAGGCGGGCCATTTCACGCTTTTTTTCCAGCTGGCGGATGATGTCATGCATAGAAAACTCCCAAAATGGAACGGGTGATCAGTGTTTCAGATAGTCGAGCAGCGCATACGCGGCAGCAGCCGGCGTCGTATGCCCCGACTCGACGGAACGGGTCAGCGCGGGCAGATTTTCCTGCACGCGCGGATGATTGCGGAAATGTTGGCGCAGGCCGGCGTCGATCAGTTGCCACATCCAGGCCAGCGACTGGTGCTGGCGCTTGGCGTCGAACTCACCGGTCGGCTTGAGCGCCGCCTGGAATTTCTCGACTTCGGCCCAGAACTCGGCGATGCCCTGTTTGTGCAGCGCCGACAGCGCGATCACCGGCGGCGCCCAGTTGGGCGAGGCCGGGCGCAGCATGTGCAGGGCGTTACGCCACTGGGCGCGGACGACGGCAGTCGCCTGCTTGTCGATGTCGGCCTTGTTGATGACCACCATGTCGGCGATCTCGACGATGCCCTTCTTGATCGCCTGCAGGTCGTCGCCGGCGTTCGGCAACTGCAGCAGACAGAACATGTCGACCATGCCGGCCATCGTGGTTTCACTCTGGCCGACGCCGACCGTCTCGATGATGATCACGTCGTAGCCGGCTGCTTCGCAGAGCAGCATGGCTTCGCGCGTCTTCTCGGCGACGCCGCCGAGCGAACCGGCCGACGGGCTCGGGCGGATGAAGGCTTCCTCGCGCTGGCTGAGCAACTCCATGCGCGTCTTGTCGCCGAGGATGGAACCGCCGGAGACTGACGACGACGGATCGACAGCGAGCACGGCGAGCTTCTTGCCCTGTCCGATCAGCCAGACGCCGAGCGCTTCGATGAAAGTGGATTTGCCGGCTCCGGGCACGCCCGAGATGCCGACGCGGATCGCCTTGCCAGTCTTCGGCAGCAACGCGGTCAGCACCTGCTGCGCGCGCTGCTGGTGATCGGCACGGGTCGATTCGATCAGCGTGATCGCCTTGGCCAGCGCCCGGCGCTGACCCTGGCTCACGCCATCGACCAGCTGCCGGTCGGCATCCGAGAGGAGATTCGCCTTCACCGGCGCCTCGTCCAGTTTCATCCCGGCCTTAGCCGCGCGCCTTGCGGATTTCTTCGAGCACGCGCTTGGCCGAATCCTCGATCCGGGTGCCCGGGCCGAAGATCGCCTTGGCACCGGCCGCGTACAGCGCATCGTAGTCCTGCGCCGGAATCACGCCGCCGGCGAAGACGATGATGTCGTCGGCGCCCTGGTCCTTCAGGCACTGGATGATCTGCGGCACCAGCGTCTTGTGACCGGCGGCCAGCGACGAGCAGCCGATGGCGTGGACGTCGTTCTCGATCGCCTGGCGGGCGGCTTCTTCCGGGGTCTGGAAGAGCGGGCCCATGTCGATGTCGAAACCGAGGTCGGCGTAGGCCGTGGCGACGACCTTGGCGCCGCGGTCATGGCCGTCCTGGCCAAGCTTGGCAATCATGATGCGCGGACGACGGCCTTCTTCTTCGGCGAACCTGGCGACATCGGCCTTAATCTGTTCCCAGCTTTCCTGGCCTTCCACGACACCTCCGTAAACACCCGAAATGGTCTGGTTGTTGGCGCGGAAACGGCCGTAGACCTTTTCCAGCGCATCCGACACTTCGCCGACCGTGGCGCGCAGGCGAATCGCCTTGACGGTCAGGTCGAGCAGGTTGCCTTCACCGCTTTCAGCGGCCTTCGTCAGCGCGTCGAGCGCAGCATTGACGGCAGCGCTGTCGCGGCTGGCGCGAATGCTCTTGAGGCGGGCAATCTGCGCTTCGCGGACGGCGTGGTTGTCGATGTCGAGGATGTCGATCGCGTCTTCCTTGGCCAGCTTGTACTTGTTGACGCCGACGATGACATCCTTGCCCGAGTCGATGCGCGCCTGCTTGTCGGCGGCGCAGGTCTCGACCTGCATCTTGGCCCAGCCGGATTCGACGGCCTTGGTCATGCCGCCCATGGCCTCGATTTCCTGGATGATGCCCCAGGCCTTGTCGGCCATGTCCTGGGTCAGCTTTTCCATCATGTAGGAACCGGCCCACGGGTCGATGACGTTGGTGATGTGCGTTTCTTCCTGGATGATCAGCTGCGTGTTGCGGGCGATGCGGGCCGAGAATTCGGTCGGCAGCGCGATCGCTTCGTCGAGCGCGTTGGTGTGCAGCGACTGGGTGCCGCCAAAGACCGCCGCCATCGCTTCGATGGTGGTGCGGACGACGTTGTTGTACGGGTCCTGCTCGGTCAGCGACCAGCCGGAGGTCTGGCTGTGCGTGCGCAGCATCATCGACTTCGGGCTCTTGGCGTTGAAGCCGGACATGATGCGGTGCCAGAGCAGACGCGCGGCGCGCATCTTGGCGATTTCCAGGTAGAAGTTCATCCCGACCGCCCAGAAGAAGGACAGGCGGCCGGCGAAGGTGTCGACATCCATGCCGGAAGCGATGCCGGTGCGCACGTATTCCATGCCGTCGGCCAGCGTGAAGGCGAGTTCGATGGCCTGGTTGGCGCCGGCTTCCTGGATGTGATAACCCGAAATCGAGATCGAGTTGAACTTCGGCATGTTCTGCGCCGTGTAGGCGAAGATGTCGGCGATGATCTTCATCGACGGCTTGGGCGGATAGATGTAGGTGTTCCGCACCATGAACTCTTTGAGGATGTCGTTCTGGATCGTGCCAGACAACTGTTCCTGCTTCACGCCCTGTTCCTCGGCGGCGACGATGTAGCCGGCCAGGATGGGCAGGACGGCGCCGTTCATGGTCATCGACACGGAAATCTTGTCGAGCGGGATGCCGTCGAAGAGGATCTTCATGTCCTCGACCGAGTCGATCGCCACGCCGGCCTTGCCGACGTCGCCGGTGACGCGGGCATTGTCCGAGTCGTAGCCACGGTGCGTGGCCAGGTCGAAGGCGACCGAGACGCCCTGGCCGCCAGCGGCGAGCGCCTTGCGGTAGAAGGCGTTGGAGGCTTCGGCGGTGGAGAAGCCGGCGTACTGGCGGATGGTCCACGGCTTGACCGCGTACATCGTCGGCTGCGGGCCGCGCAGGAAAGGGGCGACGCCCGGCAGGGTATCGGCGAACTCGAGGCTCTCGACATCCTTCTTCGTGTACAGGGCCTTGACCGCAAGGCCTTCGGGGGTATTCCACACCAGATTGTTGACGTCGCCACCCGGGGACTGCTTGGCCGCAGCCTTTTCCCAGACATCCAGGTTATTGGAATCAAAGAATTTTTCAGACATGAAACACCTCTCGCCGATTCGATTTTTTCGGGCCGATGATGCAGAATTCAAAATTCTACGCTTTCGCACCCAGCTTGACATGGTCAGCCCTACATAATACTGTATCCATAATTATGGAAGCAAGTCGGCAAAGTACCGGCCTGCCCATTCAAACACACCATCACAATGAACCGTATCGCTCCTACTGCGCTATACCAGGAAGTCGCCGAACGACTGCGACAACGCATCTTCGCCCATGAGTTGACGCCGGGGATGTGGATCGACGAACAAAAGTTGGCCGAGCAGTATGGCATCTCCCGTACGCCTCTGCGCGAAGCCCTGAAAGTCCTTGCCTCGGAAGGGCTGGTCGAACTCAAGCCGCGCCGTGGTTGCTACGTCACGGAGATTTCCCGCCGAGACCTTGACGACATCTTTCCCCTGATGGCCATGCTCGAAGGCCGTTGTGCCTTCGAGGCCGTGAAGCGGGCCAAGACCGCCGATCTGGCTGCACTCAGGGCGATACACGAAAAGCTGGAATCGGCCGCCCGCGATGGTCGTATCGATGCCTTCTTCGAGGCCAACCAGGAATTCCACAAGAAAATCCAGGAGCTTTCTGGGAACCGCTGGTTGCTCTCGGTCATCCAGGATCTGCGCAAGGTGCTGAAACTGTCGCGCCTGCACTCGCTGTCTCTGGAAGGCCGCCTGCAGCAGTCGCTCGACGAACACCGGGCGATCCTGGCCAGCATGCTCGCCGGTGATGCTGGCAAGGCGGAAAGGGAAATGCACGACCATCTGTTGTCCGGCCGCGAGGCGCTGGCGCGGATGGATGCTCAGGGTCAGAAAGCTCCCTGACTGATGGGTTGATGCTGGGCGGGAATCTGTCCCGAAGCAAAGAAAAACCCCCTGACGAGGCGACTCGTCAGGGGGTTTGTCGTTTCAGTACAGCTTAGTGATTCGACGCGGAGGCGGCACCGTAACCGGTTTGAGCGCGCACGTACTGGTCGTCGAAGGCTTCGATTTCCGTCTTGGCGCGGGCACTCGAGTCGCTCGTTGAACCGATCCAGGCCAGCAGGAAGGCGATCGGCATGGCGAACAGGGCCGGCTGAGTGTAGGGGAAGAGCGGAGCAGCATTGCCCAGCACATCGACCCACACCGACTTCGAGAAGAGCACGAACAGGACGGCGGAAACCAGGCCACCGTAACCGCCCCACAGTGCGCCGCGGGTGGTCAGACCCTTCCAGTACATGGAGAGGATCAGCACCGGGAAGTTGGCTGCGGCAGCAACACCGAAGGCCAGGCCGACCATGAAGGCGATGTTCTGCTTCTCGAAAGCGATGCCGAGGATGATGGCAACGAAGCCGAGGCAGATCGTGGCGATCTTGGAAACGCGGATTTCAGCTGCTTCCGAAGCCGTACCCTTCTTGATCACGCGAGCGTAGATGTCGTGCGAGATGGCCGAAGCACCGGCCAGCGCCAGACCCGAAACAACGGCCAGGATGGTGGCAAAGGCCACGGCAGCCAGGAAGCCGAGCAGCATGTCGCCGCCAACTGCCTTGGCCAGGTGCATGGCAACCATGTTGCCGCCACCGATCAGCTTCTTGCCGATTTCGCCGCCTTCGAAGAACTCCGGATTCTGGCCAACGATCAGGATCGCGGTCAGGCCCATCAGGAAGATGACGTTGAAGAAGTAGGCAACGAAGCCAGAAGCGTAGAGCACCGACTTGCGTGCTTCCTTGGCGTCGGTGACGGTGAAGAAGCGCATCAGGATGTGCGGCAGGCCGGCGGTACCGAACATCAGGCCGAGGCCCAGGGAGATGGCGGTAACCGGATCGGCGAGCAGGCTGCCCGGGTGCATCAGCTTCTCACCGAGCTTGTGGACAGACATTGCCTGATCCATCACATTGGTGAAGGAGAAGTTGAACTGGGTCATGGCCAGGAACATCACCAGCGTACCGCCGGACAGCAGCATGACGGCCTTGATGATCTGCACCCAGGTGGTGGCGACCATGCCACCGAAGGTGACATAAACCATCATCAGCAGGCCGACAGCGAAGATGGCGACGTTGTAGTCCAGACCGAAGAGCAGCTTGATCAGCTGACCAGCACCGACCATCTGGGCGATCAGGTAGAAGCAGACGACGGTCAGCGAGGAAATCGCGGCCATCGTACGCACCTTGCCCTGGTCGAGGCGATAGGCAGTGATGTCGGAGAAGGTGAACTTGCCCAGGTTGCGCAGGCGTTCGGCCATCAGGAAGAGGATGATCGGCCAGCCGGCAAAGAAGCACAGCATGTAGATGTAGCCGTCGTAGCCCTGGGTGTAGACCATGGCGGTCAGACCGAGCAGCGTCGCTGCCGACATGTAGTCACCGGCAATCGCCAGGCCGTTCTGGAAACCGGTGATGCCGCCGCCGGCCGTGTAGAAGTCGGAGGTCGACTTGGTGCGGCTGGCCGCCCAGTAGGTGATGCCCATCGTCATCGCGACGAACAGACAGAACATGGTGATGGCGTGCCAGTTGGTCGCCTGCTGCTCGGTCGGGCCGAGGGAATCGCCAGCGGCGATGGCCAGCGTGCACAGGCTCAGTAGCCCGAGTGCGGAAACGATCTTGCGCATTACTTGTTCTCCTTCCAGGCGTCACGAACGATCTCTTGCGAGAGCGCGTCGAATTCGGTGTTGGCCTTGCGCACATAGGCGGCGGTCAGCAGCCAGAAGAAGATGAACATGAATAGTTCGGCAATCAGGCCGACGGTCCACCGGGACCCTTCGGCAATCGGTTGGCCCAGCGAGGCGGGCGCAAAGGCCACCACCATCACGAAGCCGTAGAACATGGTCAGGACAATGGCTGCCAAAGTCCAGGCGAAACGTCCCCTTTTTGCGACCAGCTCACGGAACTTGGGATTCCCCCGCATCCGCTCATACATAGCGCTGCTCATTCTGTTCTCCTTATTAATTAATAATTACCGACAAATCGGCGGCAGCATTGTATCTTATATAAGACTAAACAACCTGACGCCCGATCAGACTTTTCGGTCGGGTGTGGCAAACAGGAGAACCCGCATGGGCGACATCAACCTGGCGATCGACGGAGAGATCGCCACCCTGACCCTGAACAATCCGGGCAAGCTCAATGCCATCGACCTGTCGATGTGGCAATCGCTCAGCCGGCAGATGAACGAACTGGGTAGCAGTTCGGATATCCGCAGCATCGTCATCCGTGGCGCCGGGACGGCGGCATTTGCGGCCGGAGGCGACCTGGAGGAGTTTGTCAGCGCCCGGGCGACGCTCGAGCAGGCACTGCGCTATCACGGGGAAGTCGCCGCTGCGCTGACCGCCATTGCCGATTGCCCGCACCCGACCATTGCCCTCATTCAGGGGGCG